>Ga0247742_10000027_pt1 | contig 144326 bp, 244 predicted proteins | sample UWRJL208509C2_FD_180944 | JGI IMG/M metagenome (GOLD analysis project Ga0247742, IMG submission 180944) | Plant litter microbial communities from Arlington Agricultural Research Station in Wisconsin, United States - UWRJ-L208-509C-2 | ecosystem: Environmental > Terrestrial > Plant litter >...
TTTATACTATTGTCTTTACATTCCTTTTCTTTGCAGTCCATACTTTACCATTCTATTTTTGGTGCACATTCTCTTAGGATCTTAAATTCATCACACCAGTCGCATTTATTTTCCTTGTAGTGCTTTATGCAGGCTTTTATGCCGTGTTTTTTGCACTTTTTGTTTGTCTGTCTGTTCACTTCTTCTTTTATTTCATCTTCAAGACATTGGTAGAAATTTTGATAGGCTTCCATCTTGAAATAATCATTAAGAAAATCTATTTCTTCTCCTATTCTGAAATGCTTGAATTTATAATACTTTTGATAGTTATCTTGAGCTGTCTTTTCTATGTCATTGGAGGAGTATTTTTTGAAACTTATCTGTCCTGCTAACATATCCCTAAGTTTTTTGCCGAGCTGTACGCTTGAACTGCTTTTTGGTAATTACCCTCTTTTATGTAAGATTTTGCAACTTCTAAAAGCCATTTCAATTGAAAAACTGTTTCTTGCTCTTTTCTGCCAAAATTTGAAAGTTCGTTAATCTTAATAATTTTTTTAGAAAGTTCAAATTCTAAGCTGTCTGTTTTTAGGTAATACTTGGTTTTATCTATATCCTCAAAGTTACTTAAAACTTTTATTTCATATATGCCATCAGGTAAATCTCCACAGCCTAATCCTAAATCTTTTGCATTAATAGTGTTTATATTATTTTTGCGAAATGTTAAGGTGGTGCATTTTTTTGATCCTGGTGGGATAATTTGTATATGGGATATCTTTTTTGAAGCATAAGACCAATCACTGTCATCATATACCGCTATAGTCTTCGGAGAAGTGGGTAGTACGTAAAAATCTATATCAATCTTCATGAGCTTTAAAGTAAGAGGGAAGCTTTTACACCTCCCTCTGTTTTTTAATTATTATACTGTGAAAGCCTTCTCTACTGGGATTCCTACCTTAGCCGCCAACTGATTGACTAAGACTTGCAAATCTTGGTGGAAGCCCACTTCTGCCCAAATTGTGTAACTTGTGCCTATGTTTGAAGTGTGTCCTCCGCCTTGAGAGAATCCTCTATCCATTATTGTAATTTCAAAACCTACATACTGAGCAGAAAAGTTCAAATTAGAAGCCTCTCCCAATACCTGTCTTGCATACATATTATTCTTATGGCGGAATGTTCCCTCAAAATATACTCTTGAAGCCTCTTCCCATCCAAGCAAATGCCATCCTAAATTATCTCTGTCTTGTGCCCAGCTTAATTGCTTGATTGCAAAAGGCTCGATGCTTACATAAGTTGACAAGTTGATTTCTTCTGCGTATCCTCCTGCAACCATAATTCTCACTGAAGTCTCATAGTAAGGGATTTGGTCTCTTGCAATATCGTCAGGTCTTTGGATGATAGGTTTTCCTGTAATCTTAATACCCATAAGTCCTTCTGCATCTTCCACTACATCGATTCTTTTCCACTCAATTCCCTCATAAGCATTAGGAGCTTCTGACTTGAAAAGTTCTGTAAAGATTGGATCGCAGTCTTCACATACGATATTTGTAGGTACTGTTGTTTGGTAAACTGTCTGACATCCTCCTTGAGAAGCTATCGGAGTAACTGCTCCTAAAGTTCCTGCTAAGTTAGTTGTCGCATTGGTAATTGTAATTCCTGTAACATCTGTATTTAAAGCTCTGAAAGTCAATACTGCCCCGTTTGCTGAAACTTCTACTCCTGCTGTTGCTAAAGCGGCTGAATGCGTTGTAACGAAGTTTGTAGCTGTAACTGTCAAGCTTGTTGCGAAAGTTGCCAAGTAATTAACTCCTTTCACTGAAACATTTGCTGTTCCTGAAGTACCTGTCAAAGTAACTGTTCTGGTAGCAAAATCTGTGTTTGCTATTACAATTGATAATTGCGGATAAGCTAATTCTAATTCTGCCAATCTTGTACCTTCACAATCATCGTCTTGCAATTGAATTTGGTAAGTCTCTGTTGAAGCAAAACAGCTGTCTCCATCCACCCAAGCAAATTCTGTTTCTGTTGTATTGTTACATAAGTCTGAAACTGCGCCAACTAATTGGATTTCTGCTGTTTTTTGTATTGTCCCTGCATTTACAAAAGTATTAATCTCTCCAACTGTAAGCTCATTGTCTAAAACAACTGTATATGTTCCCATACCATCGCTGTTACCGACTTTTACTGCTGAAGAAGCAACTGCTCCTGGAAGTGCCTGAACTAAAGCTGCTGAGTTTCCACCGTCATCTTCTAAAGATACAGAGTAGATTACTCCGCCTGCTAATTCAGTGTATCCTGCTGGACAGTCCTCACATCCCTTAACATAACCTCCAAAAGATTTTACATAATCTTCTAAAGTCACTCCTTGTGGCCTCATAATCGAGTAGATAGAATTGATACCTTCACGGTTCTTTAATACTACTGTATAATCATACTGCGCTTGGATTCTTGCCAAATCTGCTGGATATCCTTGGTCTTGTACAGTCAAGGTAGCAAATACATATTCTTGTCCTGTCAAAGCTTCAGCTGTTGAATCTACTAATTTTACAGAAGCTAAAGAAGTCAGAGGAATATTTCCTTGAATTGTATAGTTTTGAATGTTTCTGTAAAGTTCTTCAATAACTTCTTTCATTGACTGTCCTACTTCTCTTTGGATGTGGAACTTGGCTAAGTGTTTTTTAGTACCTGTAACGAATTCTAGAGCGTCCCCACAGAAAGCAATGTCTACTACTGAGTAACCTCCCTCTGGAATTGTCAGAGCCGAAGATGGATTGATTCCGTCATATCCGATAATCCAAGAATCAAATTCCTGTTTTTCATATTTTGGAGCAACTGTCTTGATAGCCTTAATATCCCCTAACCTGAAAACCTCAGATGAGTTTGGCTTGTTATTATATACGTTTGTCGGATTAGGAAGCTGAAATTTTCCCATTCTCATTTCCAATTGGGCGTTAGGAGAAAGTGCTGAAATTAAATTTGCACTCAATACTGCCGCACCTGATTGTGTTCCAACCGTAATGGGTCTATCTTTTTGCACTAATGCAAACTGTCCTTGGGCTAATTTTGATCCTACCCCTGTTGTCTTTACTGCACCATCAATTGTAAAAAGGTGGCGAGATAATGCTGAATGAATACCTGGCATAATTTTGGTTTATTGTTTTTATTTAATTTTGTAATCTGTTTAAGTCAGGATTAATCCTGTTTGAATTAGCCGATGTGTCAAATTCCAAGACACATAGGTCGATAATTTTGTAAATTGATTTGTCGTCCCACTCTATTGTGAAGTCATCAAAATCTGATTCTGGATTGGTCTCTTGCATCAGTTTTATTTCCGAAGGGTTTCGGTAGTAGGACATTTTAACTTTTTCTATTGTGAAGTCGTCTTGGAATATCTCAACCATATCCGAGGAGAGAGAGTATAAGCTTTCTCTCCATAGGAAGTCTGGTTTTGTATCTGAGTTTCTTAAATATTCCGTGTAATTTTCGGGAGAGGTTTCATAGAGAAAAATCTTTTGGTTTTTGCATTTTTCTTTTGTGGCGTAAGCCTCTATGTCTCCCAAGTCGAAAAAGTTTTGGGGTAGTTTGAATTTAGATGATTGGGCTGTCTTGGAACTTAATTCCAATGGTTTTGAAATTTCTAGAAAAACTTGTGCTTCTCTTATATCATCACTCCCTTTCATTTCAAGTAATCTGCGGTAGTACACTATCTGCTGATTGTTCCATAGTATTTGAAACCTTCCTCTATCTGTAGATTTTGCATCATTTGTAAGGTTTTTTTCCGCCTTGGTCAAATATATTAGATAGATATCTTCTGGCCTCATTTATTCTATATTTTCAAGTTCGTCTTGAATTGCTTTTTTAAGCTTAGAGGCTTTCTCGTCTTTTTGTATTGCCGCGTTAGCCGCCGATTTCAAGCTGTTTCCTAAAAGCAAATCTCCAAGATAATATTGACTTCTTCTATAAGTAAGCTTTTTGTTATGGTTTAGTTTGTTCAAGGCTGAAAAATATTCCATTTCAACTTTTCTATCCTTGTCATCTAACATTCCATAGGCTTCCATAAATTTCTCGCAGTTCTTTTGTCCTGTGGTCATATTGTCAAAGAAGATTGAAACTTGTGTTAATAAAGTGTCTTTATCCGTGTCTCTCGAATTTGGGAAATTAATCCATTCCAAGATTGAGTAAAGGTCATCATTTTCTTCAATTTCGTTTAGGAGGTTCATAAAGGTAAAGAATGCCTGAGCTTTGTCTTTTGCTTTTTTCTCCTTAACGTTTTGTTTTTTATTGTTGTCTACTATGCAGTATTTTGCTTTTTGGTAGAAATGGTCTTTCTCCCCTTTTTCGCAGATATGTCCTTTTTTCAAGGCTTGGAATAATTCCAAACGATGCTTGAGGTTTTTCATATCAAATACTTTACCTATGTACAAGTCCATCATAAATCCCTTATCCCCACCTTCTCCCCAAAAATCATCATTTGTAGAGTCAAGCTTTTTCTTGAATCTAGTCTCGTAAGGTTTTTGAATATAGGTAACATAGTTTTTTACTATACTTGGATCTAATCCTTCATTTGAAGCAGAATCTGTATCAAAGGATGTATCATAGCAGTCCAATTGCGAATCGTAAGGAACTGAATGCTTTTCTCCAATGTTTGCCATAAGATATTTTGAAGTATCATATTCTGCAAAACCTTTGGGGGCGTCCATATCAGGCTTTCCTATAATTGTATATTTGTGGTTCCCATTGACAGTAATCTCGGTGTTCGCCACTTTTAGTGTTACTTCACTCATTTTGTTTTGTTTTTCTCTTTTTTCTTTAAAAACCTCCCTTGGTTTTCTTAGGTCAAGGGAGGGTATGCTTATTCTATTTAGTTATATCCTCTACGTGCTTCTTTTGCCAATTCAATCATTGCAAATTTAGAAGGGTCTCTCATCCAAGTAGAAGCAGAACCGTAAATGAAGAATGATTCTGTCATTGTTTTTCTTGAAGCCACAATGTCTTTTGCAGATTTAGAACTGTAACGTCCGTTTTCTGTTCCCCAAAATACCTTGTCTCCTTTTGGAACTACCAAGTGGATGTTTGCCTTGTCATTTCCTCCAATGTTGGTAACACCTGCTGGCATTCTACCGTTGTTAGAGTATGCTTGGTCTGTTACATCCCACATAAGTCCTGAATAAGTGGTGCTTGCAAATCCGTTAGCATTAGCTCCTTGGAATCTTCTGTCTTGAAGTCCTTGAGCAGCGTAATCTAATCCTTTGTCAACTGTGTGCTCTACTTGTCCAATTCCTGGCAAATAAACAGACTTAACTTTTACAGGCTTAAGAACTAATTCTCCCCAGCTTCCTGAAACAGGACTAGAATCCATAATTCTTTGCGCTCCTAAAAGCGGTGCGATACGGTTGATCTGCTCGTTAAATTCATCTTGGTAAATCATTTCAAAATTCTTCCCAAGTTCGGTACCTGTCTTGAATCTTAAAACTCTATCGATGACATCCATCATAGGGTTTTGCTTGAACACATAGTCAGCTAAAACTCCCAAGTGGCTTTTCTTCATCCCCATACGTTTAGGATATGTCAAGATAAAACCTCTTCTCATCTGATGCCACAATCCTTCATTGTATCTTACTGTACCTTTTTCAGTTTTTAAAGTAAAACCTCTCTGCCACATTAAAGAGCGAGACATCAAAGTATTAAATTTTCTGATTGTCAAAACTTGCATCATTGAAGCTACAGATTTAACTGTTCCTCTTCCTGGTACGTTTTGTTTTAGGAAAGCAATTTCCATTCCTTTTGCAGAATAGTCCTCAACATCTGAAATCAAATCTCTTGAACTTGTTTTTCCCCAAGCCAGATCCACTTCATTTGCCTTCCCTGTGTAGAAAGTTTCAGCTCCCATTGGAGAACCAATTTGGAATTCAAAAGTCTGGTAGTTTGAACCTGCTTCTAGGTGAGCCAAAGCTAATTTTTCTCCATATTCCGCAACCCCGTGTCCTGTATCGATATAAGTAATATCAGATTTCAATAGAGAAGTATCATAAGTTTTTTCAGAATCATTTGTTCCTAAAACAACTGTATGTAAGAAACCTCCTGCTACTGCCTGAACTGGTTCTGCATCTGAGACTACAATAGTCATACCTTCATCATCAATGGCATTAGCTGTCAAAGTTGTATTAGGTGCAAACTCTTTGTTCAAGATAATTTGGAAAGTGGTTCCGTCAATACCTGCCAAAGGCTGGTCAGAAGTATCTCCTGTAGTTTTTGTTCTGTTGTCAGTTTCGATTGGCAAGTCATAGTGGAATTTTCCTTCCCACCCGTTCACTTCCAAAATTGCTCCTGAAGATAGGGCATCCTGATAAAAAGGAACTACCGATACATCTCCCTGTTCTCCAAATTGCCTGATTAGTCCTAAGTGGTTTCTCAGAGGATCTTCCTCATAGATGTCTTGTAAAGTGGAATAGTCTTGATATCCTTGTTGAGATACTAATGATCGTGCCGCATCTGCCGTTGTAAAAGCAACAGCCATATCAGAATTTCTATTTCCTACATAATTAGTGTAAAAACTCATTTGTTTTAATTTATTGTTTATAAGGTTTTCATGTTCTTGAAGGCAGTTTCAAAACTATCTTCTTTCTTTTCGGGGATTTTTTCCGCCGTATTTGTTCTTGCTTTTATAGACAGTATTTTTTTAAATGTTCCTACTGTTGCTTCGTTTTTTGCTTTTGTGTATTTCACGCTTTCGTACATATCTCTGTCTGATAGTAGCATTACCACTTCAAGAAATCTTTCAGGATCTTCCTGTCTGATTTTGTAAAATAGTTTTTCTGCTTCCGAAATTCCATTCTCATCATACTTGGAGGCAACTTCAAGAGTTTTTCTTTTATCGTGCTCCTTTAAGTTGAAAGCTGTGATTTTATCTGAAAGTGTTTTTCGATAGTCTTTTCTATCTTTTTCCACTTGTTCCCTTTGTTGGGATAGGTGTAGTTTTGTAGCTTCAAGGTGGTTGTTGTAGTTGGTTTCGATTTCGTTGATTACCTTGTCGGCTTCCTCATCGAGAGTTCCCTCCTTTAATAGCTTTGTGATTTTTTGATTGATGTAGTCATTCTCATAACCTAAGTTCTGCATTTTGAATGCTACCAAATCAATTAAAGATTTTTCATCCCTATTTTCCTTGATTTTTAAAACTGGATTTATAAGGCTTGCCTGAGTCTGTATAAGCTGGGTCAAGTCTCCCCCTTGTTTTGCAATTTCAATAAGCTTTTCGGTGTATTGGTCTATACCATCCTTGCTTATGTAATTTTTTTCAAGCTCTGCTTTTTTTTCAGCTTCCTGAGCTTCCTTAAGTTCAAGGAAAAGTTCTTTGTCTATATGTTCAAGACTTAGAATATCTACTTCCTCTTCTTCTCCTTGCTCATTTGTTATCTTAATGGCGTAATCTTCCCAATCTCCTTTTTCGACCAAAGACTTAACGAGTTCAGAATAGTCACTTCCTTTGGGTGCTTGAACTTCCTCCTGTCTTTGTTCTTCTTTTTTTATTGGCTCAGTTTTAGGACTTTCTTCTGTCAGAGTTTCCTCTTTCTTGTCGAATAGGTCATCAACTGTTTTGATTTCACTTTCTACTTTTGGTTCTTCTTTAATAATAGGCGTTTCAACTCCTAAAAATTCTCCCAAACCTTGTAAGTCTAATAATTGCGTTCCGTCTTCCATTTTTCTTGAATGCTCTGCAAAGCTAAGAATGTTATTTCACTCTGCAAAATCTATAAATTGATTAGTAATTAGTTTATTTATTATTAATATATTTAATTTATATTAACTGTTTTTGGTGTTAGGGCTATTCTTTCCTTAACTGCAAGTGCTCTTTCTTTTAGGGCTATTTCTCTTGCCTTTAAACCTAGTTCTTGCATTTTTGCAAGATTGTTATTATTATCAGATATTGCTTTTCTGTTTACATCTTCATTTTTTATATTCAGGTTGGCAACTTGAAAATCATCTTGGTTTGCTTGGTTGTAAGCTTTTTCAATTCTATCATACCCGTCAGTATTTGAAGTTTTATCCGCCGCTCTTCCAGTTGCATCAATATACTTCTCTTCTATGTCTCCCTGAATTTTCATTGCTGTCAATTCTTTTTCATGAGCATAGTCTTTATCTATTGCTTGGGTTTGAGCATCAATCTGCTGTTGGTTTAGCTGTTGCTGTCTTTCAAATTCTAATTGGCCTTGGGCTTCTTTTTGTTTTTTCATTTCTTGCGCCGCCGATTTTAGTTCAGCCAGGACAGGATTTGTGAAAAGAGTAATCAAATCGTCCAAGTCATTAACTATTGTATTGTTATTCATTACCACATTTCTGATAGTTTCAACTATTTTTCTGTCTTTGTTATCTGTTTCGGCAACTATCCCTAATCTTCTCAAAGGGAATATTTCGCCGTCTTCTTTCATGATATCAAGATAATAAGTATCCCCATCAGAATTTCTATAAATGGATGATTTACGTATTCCTTTATATTCACAGAATTGCGAGAAAGCCAAATGAAAGTTTATGCCTTCTGTCTTTCCATAATTGAATTTATCAAAGTAAGGCGACATCAGAGCCATAGAGCCGTTCACTCCCTGTTTAACTCCTTCTGCCGTTGCGTAGGCTTGGGGTGCTCCTAAAATTTCAGGAGAGATTCCTAGTTTATTAAATGCTTCCTGCTTATAATTTCTTGCAAATCCCCACTTAGCGGTAATCATATCCGTAAAAGATAAGTCCTGTCTTTGGAATACATTGGGGGTATTTCCTTGGGTGTTTTGACGGCTGAGGTCTAATGGCATGAGTTTTGTTGCTCTTGCCGCATCCCACATGCTGTTCAAAGCATCCATAGTGCTTTCCCCTCTATACTCATCGGGAATTCCCGTAACATCCAAAGCGAATATTACTCCAAGCTCATCCATTGTAAGCTCTGTAATCCCGTTCATTTGAATATTATATCCAATCTGTTCGTTTATGATATGGGGGATTACTCCTGTTGAAATAAGTCCAGAAACGGGCAAAAGAATATCAAACAAGTTAGAATCGGAACCTTTTATTTGGAAATCTGTCGGTGATACATCAAGATATAAGTCATCTTGGATAGTAAATCCGTTTCCTTTTATTCTTACATACTTCCAAGATTCGGGCTGTGGGAAATAAGTTATTGTATTTATGTAATCCGCGAAATCTTGACTCTCAAAGGCTTTTCTGATTTCTGAGATGCTTTTAGTATTTACTTTTTTTATGTCGTTTTTCTCTAGGAAGCCTTTTAGAAGTCCTTCATCGACTATGCTTAATTCTACTTGATTATATTGGTTTTCAAATACTACTATAGCCATCTGTTTGTAGCTTCTCCAATAGCCTTCGTCTACTTGGATTAAATCTCTCCTAAGTTCAATGTCGTGTCTTAAATATCCTTTAGGTCTGTTGGCAGAGTATCCATATTCTTCTCTTGGTACAAAACTTCTGAACGAATGTTCCTCTCCCTCTTCATCTAAGACTGTTGTAAGTCCTGCTGGATTGCCTGTAGCGTCTTCAAGCTTTTCTAGAAATTTATGTTCAAAGTAATTATGAAAAGGAGTAACTACAGGTTGAGGAATCAATGCTTTCTTGTAATCGGTTGTCATAAATTCTGCCGAGTAGCTTCCAAAACCATAATTTTTATAATTCTTTTCACTTCCCCAGTATTCAGAGATATCTTTAATCATCTTAGGAGACATTATATGCCCATAAGTATTGATTATTGAAGATACTGACATATGTTTTCTTCTTCCTATGAATTCTTCTTTTTGAGGGAGCTTGGTGTCAACTTCTGCTGAAAAGTATGTTTCCTCAGGCGACCATCTTTCTATGTCGTAGGTATCAAATTTTATTTTGTAGTGTCTGAAATATCTTCCTGATAATAACATATCCATAAACTGTTCCTTATCCAGTTCTGTGAAGTTGAAATCTTTTTTATCATCTGTCAGCTTGTTTTGCGCCCACTCGACTGCTAAGACTTTAAACCCTTTTGCCACAAATTTTTCAATTTCTTCGGGCGTAAGGGACTTTACTTCTTGGTCTACGTATTCTTGGTATTGAGCCTGCTCTTCTTCTGATTGAAAATCTGTCTTGTTTACATCAACTCCTTTTAAGAGAAGCATTCTTTCCAATTCTTCAGCGAAAAGCAATTCTGCATTTTTTCTGATCTGCTCGTTCTTGAATCTTAGAAATTCATTTGTGGCATATTCATCCACGCTCTCAATTCTATACTTGTCATCAAGTTCTTGAAATACTGACACAAAGGCATTTAATATAATAGCCGTGAAGTCATAATGTCTCACCCATTCGGGCGCACCGCTTTTGCTTGAGGCATCATCTCCAAATAAATCGTAATCATCTTGGAACTCTCTTATGAAGTCTGTAGCCATTCCTGAATACTCCCCATCTTTCATTTTCCTATACTCTGCAAATTTTCTATTTCTTGCAAGCATTCTGTTCCCATAATTACAAATAGAATCTACAGTTGCTTTTTTCCAATCTGTGGTCTTTTTGCTTTTTGGGAGATACTGTATAGGAATTTCATTCCCTATTCCGCCATCTATTATGTTGAAATTGGCTAACTCGCCTTCAAATTTTGCCATACTATGTATAAAATATCTGCAAATTTAAGGCTTTAGTGTCAGACTACCAAAAGTGTAAATTTTATATTAACCTAGCGTCTTGAACGATAAGTTGGTTTCAGATTTTTTTGGTAGAAAGATTTGGTTCTCTGTATTTCTTTTCTAGCTTCTTCTTTTCTTCCTTTATATCTGTCAAACGATTTCGATGGAACCCAATGCAAAGCTTTGATTAAATATTCTAAATAAGCATACCCCCCCATAGCTCCTATTATTCTATCCACGTTGGCATTTTCTTGATAAGATATAATTTCATCCAAAAGGTATATATCATCTATTCTTTGAACTCCTTTCAATTCTACAATTTTTATTTGCCCTGTTTCCTTGTCTTCTACTTCTATATCAAAAGTTTCATTACAGTATTCTACAAAAAAGTCAAATATAAATCTTTTCACTGCCCTAGGAGTCCATCCAAATTTACGCTTTTCATTATTAGGTCTATTAAAACTTGAAGTAAAGTCTAAGCTGTTTGCTAAATATTTTTCTGTAAGTTGCCTAGTATCTAAAAAATCTTTAATTTTGAAATCTTCGTTTTCCCCAAAACACGTTGTTTCAAGTTGATAAGCCTCCATTAATAGCAACCACTTTTCCCAAACTGTTTTATGCTTTTCTGGGCGTATAGAAAGAGATGCTACTATCTTTTTAGAGAAAGGGTCTCCTAAAATTTCATTCTTCCAAACATAAAATGTGGCAACAGAGTCGGTGTCTGAGTCCTCTTGTTTGTAATCATCAAACCCAGCCGTATATGTACCTATTGGTACTCTTCCCTCAGGCGGATTTTCAAATATCATAAATGGGGCATCCATCACTCCTTTATAAGGGTATTCAATTAAGGGACGTTGTGAAAGCTCAACTTGTATTTTTCCGTTTGAATCTTTGTACATTTCTCTCCTTCTATCCCACAAACCCGATTCCCATAAATACTTTCTATGAGCTTTTGCTTCTGCTACAGGGAAAGGATTAACCTTGCCCGAAAGAAATATTTCAGAAGGATCTATTGGATGATAAGCAAGGAGTTTTACATAAGCTTTTTTATCACTAACCTTATTGTCTCTTTCTATATTTATATTCTCAAGTGTTTTTTTCCAATCTGTAACACCTATCATTAGTCTTGAAAGATTGGGACATTCTTCGGCTTTTAATCCTAAGTAGTCACTCATAGACATGACGTTCTTTTTACCAAATCTAATTGACATCTGACCTGGTAAAAATAGTCCAAAAGGCCTTTCAGTCCAAGTTTTATGTTCATTAGGGACTCCTCTGTTCAAATCGTCCCAATTCATCAAGATAACTTTATTTGCTTCAGGATTGCTTAACATTTTTATACCATCTGATGCTAATTCGTCATCGCCTCCTGTATTGAAAGTACAAAAGTTGTTTGCTAAATAGGTATGGGTATTTCCTGCTGTTAGATTATAAACTTCTTTCTTTCCTATGTACTCAACACTTTTTATGGCTCTCATTGATAAGTTATTTAATGACTTACCTTCAAAATAACTCCCTTTCCCTTCTTTATTTAATATGAACTCAAATCCACTTGCACTTTTACGTGTCTTTGTCTTTTCATCTAATTTTAATATTTTATCTAAACAGACCTGCTTGTGTTTGCACAATAAAGTTATATTTTCTCTAAATTTTAAAACATCGCTTCTTCTCCCAATATATAATCTGTAGATATTTTTATTGGGAACATAACCTCCTTTTCTAAATTCTTTTACAATACTTGAATGTATTCCTAATTTATAAAGCTGATATTTAACCTCCTCTAACAGTTCTCTAAAATAACAAGTCAAAGTTACAGTTATACAATTTTTGTTTTTATCATATTTCACACTACCATCGGCATCATAATATCCAGCTAAAAGTTCACATACTGATTTTTTGTCATATTCGTGAATATTTTTAGGAAGTGTTTTAGAAGTTTTACTTTTCAATAACCCAGCCTCCCTAAAAGTAGGTAACATTCCTCTTATTCCAACATCTCGATAAATACCTCCATTTTTCATTTCAAATGTTCGGCCATCTTTTGTATCATAGTTGGTTTTTATGAATTCATATATTTCTTCGTCACCGCAGGATAATCTAAGTCCAGAATTACTTGCATTACCATCTCCAATCATTAATCCAAAAAGTCTTGCGTTGATTTCTTGTTTTTTACCCCAGATATCTAATTTATCTAGCATGTAAAGTTTATCGCCCTTTTTTAAATCTAAGGCTTTTTTTGCTGTTATTTTTTTGCTCCGCTTCTCACTATTTAAAGGTGTTAAAAAAGAATGGTCAATACTGCATTCAATACTGTCCCCGCCTTCTGTTGTGATTTTTACACACTCTTTTTTTTCAGGAGGCTTCATCCAAGTTATAAGTTCTTTACTATATCCTTTTTCATTAAACCCTATAATCCCATCCTCTTGTTTTAAGTCTTCTATATTTATTAAATTACCTTGATTATTCCAAACTTTTGTTCCTACACATACACAGGCTGTCAGTAGCGGTGTTGCTCTCATTACACCCTCTCCAAACAAGGCTGGTTCCAATCCTTGTAGTTGATTCATAAAAGGAAATTTGAAAGCCTCGTCTAATATAAACTCATCAATGGTAAATCCTGCCAAGGATTCACCTTTCTTTTTATTAGTTCCACCATCAAGATTCTTTACATACAAGGCGGCATGTCTTTTACGTTTATTATCTTTAGTTCTGATACCAAATTCTTCTCCTTTACCTTCTTTAGTTTCTCCTAAAGAATCCAAGGTGAACGCTGGTTCACAATTATCCATGTTAACTTTACAGTTGTCCATAATCTGACCTAAATCCGAAGAAGATCCTCCTGCTAATAAAATACCCATCCTGCCCAGAACTTTGGCTCTCTCAACACGAGACGCATTTAAAGTTGTCTTAGCGGCACGTCTTGTCGCAGCGATAAGTGCATATCCCTGTTCTCGACTAGCTTTAATAAAATATTCAGACATAATCCACTCATTGTCCCTCAAAGGCGGTCTGTCTGTCACATCCTTGGATTTTGGATGACCGTTAACCATAACTGTTATGGGGTACTTAACTCTAAAATGATTTATATGGTAATAAATCCAACCGTCAAAATATACTCCATCGATATCAACCCCGTCTTCAATTTTTTTAAGCTCGTCTACGTAATATTGTATTGTCTCTTTTTCCTGCTCCCAAAAATGCTTATCAGGATTCCATATAGGGGAGTTTTCATTTAATATGTGTAGATTTTTTGGCGCGGGAGAATCAAAATCTATTTTCATTAATTTCATCTTCTCCCTAACAGCAGGAAAATCCCTAACAACCTCTTTATAGACTGCTAGGGACGCTTTCTTGTTATCAAAGAACTCAATATAGTCTGAACCTTTATCTTCCTCTTCTACGAAGCCGTAGGAGCTTAAAATTTGGTCTACTTTTGAATACTCAGCAAATACTTCTGAATTGAACTTGGCTTCCTTACTTCTTAGGTCGTGGATTTTAATGTCAGTCTCGTCTATTTCTAAAGAGTACTTGTCACACCTTTTTAAGTGGATGTTTATTATGTTAGTGGCAAGCTTGAAGAAAGACTTAAATTTTGGATTTTTATAATCTCCTTTTGACTTGTCTATAAAAAACTTAAGTCGGTCTAGTATTTTTTTAACTAAGCCGACTTGCACTCTAAATTCGTTATCTTTTTGGTAGAACTCATTCTCATAGTTTGATGTCTTTCCAAACATAACTATGTCTTTTTCTTCTATAAATAAAAGCTGTACATCCCTGCTCCAATCAAAATCTTCTAAATGCTGTTTCCATTTCTTGAAGCGGGGACTGTTTCTTTTTATGAACTCATCTATCTGTTCGTTGCTATTGTTTTCCATTCAGCATTCTTTGGATGTTTGCGTAAAATGCGTCTTCCATTAACTTATGAATTTCTTCATTTACTTTTTGCAGTTTTTGGTCTTTGAATAGGTAGTAGGTTTTTGCAGGAGATATTTTTTCCATATCTTCTTTTACTTCTTGCGGGAATTCCGTTTCATTCTCTAAGATTCTATAAAGTTCTACCAAACTGCTTGACAACACAGTTATGTCATTTATGTGTTTTGCTGGCTCTCCTTGTAATTGGAAAAATTCCTCCACCTGTTCTTTTGTTTCAAGGTTTGGAACTCTTTTTGTGAAATCTTTCTGTTTCTCAACCAGGTCTGCGTTATTATCTTCAATGAATTTTTTATATTCTTTCCAAGATTTATATTTCTCTTCAAATTTTGTTTTTAGTGTTTCTAACATATTTACGCTTCTTGAAATTTACCGTTTCTCCATTGTTCCCACTCTTCATCTGTACATTGTTCATCTTTAGAATCTCCATATTTTAGAAATTTTTCCGCCGAAGCATAGAGCTTTTCATCTGACATATCAAAAAAATGAGCTCCTTTAAAATTGCTTTTGTGCAAGATTGAATAAAATACATGTGCTGTTGGTACTTCAGGGTACTTTGAGAATATTTCTCCTAGAACTGTATGGAAGTTCCCTTTAAAATTTATTTCGTTTTCCATTATAATATTGTTCCTCTTAGTGTTATTTCTCCTATTACTTTTTTGTCCGCCATAATCTTCAAGACTTTTGAAAAGCTGTTGAGTCTTTTAGAATCATAAGCTAAAGAAACATCGTATCCATAATCTGTTTTTGTTTTGTCTATTGTTGTACAAGGACAAGTTGCTATTATGTTTATTATCTCTTTTGTTTCTATTTTCAAGTCAGTTTTTAAATCGCTGTTTCTTTGCCTGTAGCCGTAATTTAAAATATGGTTTTTACCGTCTTTTGTGAATTCGACTATGTCTTTGTTGATTAGTTCTATATTCATATTAAAAATTTACAGTTCCTATACTTGGCATGTAGCCTTTTTTAATGTTTTGTGGTACTATCGGTTCAAGACTAAGTTGGTTAAGCTGTTTCTTATACTCTAATGAGAAATAGTTATAAACTTCATTTTTAGAATCTTCTATAATATCCCACTCTCTTTCTATTGGATTCCAGATATTGATATCGTTCAAGTCTAATTCAATCTCTTCTCCTGTATTTACGTCCTTAAGTCTTACCATTGTTTCCATTTGTTTTCGGGGCAATTTTCCCATTCTCCTTCTCTTGCCTTGTAATATACTGAGCAAGAATTACAAGCTGTGCAGTTGCCGAATTTGTCTTTGTGTTTTTGTCCTGTGATTAGAGAATAGAAGTTTGACATCCTTATCAAAAGTTTTTTATTTTTTGGTATCTCAGTCTCTTTCATATTTAAGCTGTTCTTGGGGCAGTTTAAACACTCTCCTATTCTCTCAGCAATCTTTTTATTGTTCTTTTGTTTTCTTATTCTTGAAAGGAGGATTCTTAAAAAAGTTTTCCACATCTTCTACTATTTCTTCTATGTTATTTTCTCGGTATTTTGAATTCATGAGATAATCTCCACGATAAGCACTTCTTTTATCAAAATACAGATTATTCATAAAGTATTGCAAATGTTCCGCCTCGTATTCCTGCTTTTGGCCTTTTAAATAGATATCAGATATCAAATCAAATCTTCCCATCTTTATCTTCGTAAATCCTTTTCTAGCCGAGTCTTTAGCGTACTCTTTCATAACTCTCCAAATTTCCCTGACTGCCCTTTCATCTTTTTTAATGCCTGAGTTAAGGTACTTTTGGATAATCATTTCTTCTGTTATTAGGGGGTCAACTGTTTTCATCTATGAAATTTATCAGTAAAAGCTTTCTTTCAGAATCAGTTTCGTAAAACTCCCTTAACTTGGACAATTCTTTACTTAAAGTTTTGTTCCTTTGGTTATTAGGGTCGGCTAACAAAAAGCCTTTCTTTTGGAGCTTGCAGTTTATGGCATTTACGCTAGTTATTGTAGTATCCAAAGTTTTGACTATGTGCTTTTTTGTATTTAAGGAATACCCTCTTATGAGATACTCCCTTAAAATTTCACATTCTGTTTTTGATAAGATATAATTTTTTTGGCATTTTGAAAACATATATATCAAACAGTCCATAAATCTGAAACTGCTGCTATAATTGAAATCAAACTTAAGTGCCGAAGGACTTTTATTCATCTTCTGTTACCTTTCCTATGACACCCAAATCAGAGTTCATAATCCAAAGACCTTCAATGCTTTCATACTTGATCTTGGCATGCTCGTTCTTTGTAAATATTAAGACATTGTCTCCTTTTTTATAAAAGGAATCCTCTCCTGCAAATAAAACTTGCACTATGGAAGATGTTCCCGCCAAAGGTTCTGAGCTTATGTTTGATACGATTAATTTTTTTCCAGGGAATTTCAAGTTCATTTTTATGGGTGTCTATTATTGAGTTTATAGTTTGTAAAAATTCTTTTCTTCTTTGCCTGAATTGTGGTTTTTTACTAAATGGGAAATCATCGAACTCAATATAGCCTATTGACAAATCTTTATAGGTTATTATTATAAGCCCGATTCCTTCTAGGAGCCTTCTTGGAATAAAAATACCGTAATCGCCTTTCAAGTAGTAAGACATTTTTGAATTTTTCTTATCCAGCTCAAAACCTTGCAATTCCGATTTTAAAACATTTACAAATTTCGTGTAATATTGCTGCTTCACGTTATTCATCCTGACAAAGATATAAATATATATTTAACTAGGCAAGATAATTAACTAAACTTTAACTCAATGTAAATATTCTATTTATGAATTTGGTTATTTGGATTTTAGTTTGTATCTTTGCGGGAAGAAAAAAGAAATAGAAATGCAAAAAGACAAGCTCGGATTCTTCGAGTATAAAGAAGTTATCTACGGTTTCTTGAATGAGCTGATTTTAAATTCTTTCGCGGAAGAAAAAATAGAAGAGATACTCTACTCTCTTTGGAACAGCTACTACACAAGCCAAGTAAAAGAAATCTCAATAAAAAGAGATGCCCAAGTTTTAGAAACGGCATTATTCTTCTTAATCAAAGGTTAAACTGTTTGGTTTTAAGTATTTTAATTCCTATCTTTGATTATTATTACGCGTGTGAAGGGGAAGTCACACAAAACATAGAATTTTAAAGGTTATAATTGTTGTAGCACTCTTTTATAAACCACATCATAACAGTATTTAAAAATTACCCTGTTAGATAAAAACCAGTGCTACTTTAGGTTTTTATTTTTCGGGGCTTTTTTATTTTAATGCAAAAAGTTTTCAGATTGCCATCACAATTATATTTTGATCTGTTTTCTACTCCTGAGTTATCAGGAGACAAACTTATTGCTGTTTACTCAATCTTGAAAACCTCAAGAAATGGTGAAGTAAAATATTATGCTTACAAAGCTAAAAATAATAAATTTGTTAGTGGATATTCTCTTTTGAGAGCAAAAACTAACATATCGTTGAAGACATTAAAAAAATATGTTCCTGCATTAATAGAAAAAGGTTTATGTCATTTTGACGAAAACGGAGATTTTGTATTATTAGGAAATAAGAAAGTTAAAGAATTATATACAAGAAAGCTTGTACCTGTTGTTATAGGTGAAAGTTTTCTTGATACTGCCCTAAAAGTAATGTCTGTAAGAATCCACTCGAAAGAGGGATATCAAAAGAAAGAAATTGCAAAAAAACTAACTCGAAGTGAACAACTAAAGCAAGTGGTTGATAAATCTAATACAAACGCGGGAAAAAGAGCCCTAAAGCGTTCTGTAAAGGATGAGTCAGTTATTATCGAGAAAACTGTTTTATCGTTGCAAGGATTTTCTAAATTAAAAGACGGAACTTTAGACAATAAATCTAAAGGGTATTATTGGAAGAAAAAATTAAAAGCAAAAGGGTTGGTTAAGACTTCAAGAAGATTTGAAGAAATTGAAAAAATGTCTTTCTCAGAATACCAGTATTTAAAATCTGTCTTTGGTTTGCAAAGAGCGGAGACTTACAATAATGGATTTTTGTGTAGAGAAACTATTTCTTCTTTTTCGGCGGTGGATTTAACCAAAAAGGAAATTAAATTAGAAATTAAAGTTTCTCCTAGAAAACCATCAAAGAAGCCTATCAGATTAGACTTTGATATGATTAAGTTTTGGGAAAGTGGGGCAGGAAATTAAACCCCTTGCTTTAGTTGGTGTTAATAAAATACAGTGAGACAAAATTATGAGAGAAAGTTGGAAAGACTACAAGGCTAAACTTGTATTATTAGGCTATTCGAAAGAGGAAATAAAAGCCGTAAAAGAGATTAGGGAAAAAGCTGAGCATTGTACTTTTGAGCAGTTTCGTGAACTTTATATGCAAGGCGTAGTTAAACGCACAAGAAAACTAAAGATTCCACGTAATATATATGTAACAGAAGACGGAAAATTATGGGCTTTAAGCCACTACTATAAAAGGTATGAATATGTTGGATATTTTAATAGTTAATTATGGGAAAATTAAAATGGACATATGAAGCTTGCAAAGAAGAGGCTTTAAAGTATACTACTAGAAATCAATATTCTAAAAATTCAGCTAGTTCATATAACTCAGCTAGAGAGCATAAATGGTTAAACGATATCTGTTCTCATATGAATTACGAACAGCTTCCCAAAAACTATTGGACTAAAGAGATATGTCAATTAGAGTCTCTAAAATATTCATCAAAAGTTGATTTCAAATTAAATTCACCAACTGCATATTCTACAGCTAGGAAGAGAAAATGGTTTAACGAGATATGTTCACATATGGAAGTTACAAGAAAACCTAATGGATATTGGACAAAAGATAGGTGTAAAGAGGAGGCATTAAAATATACAAACTGCACAGACTTCCAAAAAAGTTGCTCAAGCGCATATAATACTTCTTTAAAAAATCAATGGTATTGTGAAATAACTAGTCATTTCGAACTAAAAGGTAATTGGTATAAAAGATTCATTTATGCGTACGAATTTATAGATGGTAGTGTTTATGTGGGATTAACTTATAATATAGAAGAAAGGAGAATATCCCATAATATAAGCGGAAGTGTGTTTGAATACATAACTAAAACTGGTTACACATTTAATTTTGTGCAGATAACACCAGAACCTGTTGATGTTGAAGATGCTAAAAAACTAGAAGCTTATTATTTAGATAAATACATTAAAGAGGGTTGGAAACCTCTGAATAAAAATAAAGCAGGAGGAGTTGGAGGAAACAGTCTAAAATGGACAATTGAGAATTTAAGAACAGAAGCACTTAAGTATAACTACAGAGGAGAATTTACAACTAAAAGTCCTTCCGCTTATAACGCGGCTTTAAAAAGAGGGTTATTAGATAGTATTTGTTCCCATATGACTAGAAAGCATAAAGAAAAAGCAGTATATTCTTTAGAGAAATGTATAGAAATATCTTGTAGATATACTAATATGAGAGACTTTGTAAAAGCAGAACCCGCCGCATACCACGCTGTCTTAAAAAATAAATGGCAGGAATTTCTATGTGAAACCTTAATTAGAAAAAGGAATGTTAAGAACTATTGGGATTATGATAAATGCATAGAAATTTCTAAAGATTTTAAATCTTTTACAGAATTAAGAAATAAACATTATGGTGCGTATAAGTTAATTCTAAAAATGGGTTGGCAAGAGCGGATAAAAAATAAATTTAAAAATGATTAGATACCAATTAAGAGAGAATCAAAAAGAATCAGTTGAGATAGGCTTGAAAGAACTTACAAATCCAAAAGGTTGTAAATCAGTACTTTGTCTACCAGTAGCTTACGGTAAAAGCCTCTGTATATCCGAGATAGTTAGAAGGCTTCCAGAAGACGGTAATATATTATGTATGAGCCCTAACGAAGAATTGTTGGTACAAGGTATCTCAAAAATAGAGTCTTTTGGAACCGTGCCTAACGCCTATAGTGCTTCTATTAACCGAAAAGAGTTTGGTAGAGTAGTGTATGCCACAAATGGATCTGTAAGTGAGGATTTTTTAAGGCAAGCTAATATCAAGTACGTACTTTGGGATGAAGCTGACTATAGTTCTAAAGGAGGTAGTGTTTTAGCTGAGAAACTTAAAAAAGCAGGGATAAAAAACATATTAGGATTGAGCGGTACACCCGTATACCTAGAGTCAGGTCAAGATGGCTCTGTTGTAAAAATAATGACAAGGACTAAAGGCAAATTATTTAATAATATTGCCCAAGTTGTTCAAATGAAAGAAATGACTGAATTGGGATATTGGACACCTTTGAAATTTATAACAGAGAAAATAGAACAATCTGACTTAAAACTTAATTCCACAGGTGTAGAATATACCGAAGACTCAGTTGCTGAATTTAGTATAAAGAATGATATTATAGATAAAATAAAAAATAAACTTGAGATAATTGGAAATGAGTCTGTATTGATTTTTGTAAATGGTGTAAATAATGTAGAAGAAATTGCAAGAGAGACAAATTCTGTTTACGTACATTCAAAATTAAATAAGAAACTCAGAAAGGAATATGTAGAGGGATTCCTAAGTGGAAAATATAAAAGGATGGTTAATGATTCGATTCTCCAAGTTGGTTTTGACCTGACATCTTTACAAAATATTATCGATGCAAACCCAACTGCTTCGATTAGGAACTATATACAGCGGATAGGAAGGCTTGTAAGATTACACAAGGGAAAAGAATTTGGCAGAGTATTCGACATATCAGGGAACTATCAAAGGTTTGGAGATTTAACAGAAATAACCTACGAGTACATAAAAGGTTACGGTTGGGGATTATTCAGTGGAGATAAACTACTTACAGACGTACCTGCGGGCTCAAAAGAAATAACAACAAAAGAGTATTTACTTAAACACGGAAAGCCTAAAAGCACTCAATTTGAATTTACAGAAGAACACAACGGTTCAGATAAACTATTGAATGGGAAATTTCAAGGGAAAAGCTTAAAACAGCTCTACTTTAGAAACAGATGGTATTTGAAATATCTTTACGAAAGTGGGTATACTTCGGCGAACAAAAAGATAGAAGAAACTTTGAAGTTAATGTTTGGTTAAAATCTTAGCTAATCTAAAGTTATTTGATTACTTTTACCATACAATAATAAACAAGAAATGGAAGAAGTAGAAGACCAAAGAATTATGGAATTAATAGCTCCATTTTTTCTTGAAAATGATTTTTACGCGCATAAAAACAAATTCAAAAACGAAAAGTGCACCGTAACAGTAGACTTAGAAGAAGAGTACTATATTATAGAATGGAAAAATAACTGGATGTCAACTGAAAGCTTGAATCTAATGTATTTAGTTGGAGCTTTAGTTTGCCAAGGGTTAATTAAAAAAGATTTTAAATGGAAGATAAAATAATAACATACTCAAATGTTATCGGCAATAAAAAAGGAGAGGTTAGGATTAATACGTTAGAAGACTTATTAAATTTTAGAAAAACTACAGCAAAAGGAGAAGAAATAATTATAAGTAGATGGACTTCAGAGGAAGATAATGTATTTGAATTGGAAATTTATGACTCTTATAGAGAATAATAGATATATGGAAGATAAAATAATTTTAAATCATAAAGCATTAAAGTGCGACCACTGTGATTATAGAGACGATACAGTTGAAAGATATCAATATGAATCCATGATTAACAGAGCTTGTCTTCAATGTGGCGAAAATCTTTTGACTTTAGAAGATTACAATAATGTTTTGGTTTTAGAACAGGCTGTGAGAATGACTAATAATTTATCAGAGGAGCAGATCGCAGAAATGACGGCGGGAATAAGTAAAGAAACAGAAGAAAAACTTAAAACTTGGCTAGTAGATACTCATAAAGATATAACATTTACAGAAAAATGAAAATATTCATAACAGAAGATACAGACTCAGAAATGATTAGGATAGTTACAGAAGAGGGTAAGCATTTATTTGAAGGTAATTATTGGGATTTTGATTTCTGTGGTAAAAACATACAAAAACTTCTTAAAAACGCGGGACTAAAAGTAGAATTAACAGAATTGAATTATGATGAGTGGTACAAGTAATATAGAATATCTTTTGGCGCAAGAAAAAACTTCAAAAGAAGAAGCACAGTTTGAACTTAACGAACTTGATAAGCTAGATACAAGCAAATTTGATGCTTTTGAGGCACAAAAATTGGAAGAGAAAATACAAATGCTTCAACTAGAAGTAACTCTAAGAAACGGATTTATTTCAGATTTAGAAAATTTATTATGAAAGAATTTAAAAGCATAGATAAGTTTAGAATAACTGGCAGAGGCGAAGTAATAACAGTAAAGCTCGAAGATACAGACAATATAGTAGGTCAAACAGTTCTTATAGACGGAGAAGAATATAAAGTCAGAGGAGTTGAATCTATGGGTAAAATTAAAGTTGGAAGTTTTGTAGGACTGCTTGTATGAGGAAGTACAGTAAAAAATTAGACTACCAAACAGAAGATTTAGAAAGTCTAAGCATAAGTGAATTAAAGAAGTTGGCTGACTATTGGCTTAGGCAGTATTTGTTGAGGCGAGAAGGAGATGTGACTTACTATTCTTGCCCTCTAAAACAAAAATTATACACTAAAGAATATATGGAAGTCGCTCATTACATTGACCGTCAATGTATGAATACTAGATATGATTTAACCAACTGCCATTTAATTTCTAAGCAAAGTAACACTTGGGACGCCCAAATTCCAAAAGAAGGTTATAAATCAAAGCACCATTATGATTATGAAAATTATTTAGGTGATGTTATTGTGAAAGATTTAAAGGAAAGGGGAAAGGAAATTAAGACTTTCCGAAGAGAGGATTACATTGAAGTAATAGAAAAATTTAAAAATGAGTAAAGAAAAAATACATCCTTTTCTAAGATTAACTCAACTTGTAGAAGAGTATGATGATAATAAAGAAAGTTATGACGTCCATAAACTACAAATGTTGCGAGAGGAACTAAGTATAAATTTATTTTATATGTCAGACTCAGCTTCTGTAGCTCTGAGTAATTATGATTTCGCCGAACACGCCAGAAAGACCAAGACAGCGGAAAGAGAGCAGTATTATCACACACAAGTTGGGAGTAATGGTAAAGCAATGACTGTTTCAGAAGCTCAGAACCTCGCAAGAATAGATTGTAAGGAGGAAGTAGAAAATTGTAAAGAAACATTGAGGCAGAAAAAAAGAGTCGAAATAATATTATCATCTGTCTCACAAATATTAAATTCATTAAGTACAAGAATAGCGATAACAAGATAAAATAAAAATGGCAAAAAAAGCAGTTAAAGAAGGTGATGAAGTTGCAATGAGTGCAATTGAAAAAATGTATGCAAAATATAAAAAATCAGATAATATCTTCCAACCACCTAAATCACTAGAGGATATTGACACTTCCGTTGAAAGATTAAAAAATCCATTTCTCTCTTTTGACAGATATTTAGGAGGAGCTCCTGCGTATGGAAAAATGACGACGTACTCAGCATTTGCTTCATGTGGAAAAACAAGTTTGGCATTAGCTTTGGCAGGAGCAAACCCCGATAAAATAATTGGGTTCAGCGACAATGAATTCAATTGGAGTGACAGTTCGTACATATGGATAGATAAATATTTTGGAATTGAAAAAGAAAGAATCCACATCCTACAGCCTACTTATTTAGAAGAAGGGGCGGAAATGGTTGAAGATTTATGTGAGGTTGCAGATATTGTTATTTTTGATGGATTTGACTCATTAGCACCAAAAGCAGAATATCAAGCAACAATGGAAGAACAGCAAATGGGGCTTCAAGCAAGAGCCTATAAGAAGTTTTTCAGAAGATGTATGGGTAAGATTTACAAATCTAAAGCGGCATTAATCGTAACTAACCATTTATATGAAAATATTGGAAACCCTTATGAGCCGTTTAAAGAGCCAGGAGGAAGATCTATTCACGATTTTGCTAGTCAAAAGTTATATCTGACAAGGAGTAATGTAAAAGATAAGGATAAAAATATGACAGGACAAGATGTTAACGTAACAGTTAACAAAGATAAACTATCGGGTAACAGAGGTGCTAAATTTAGTCTTCCTTATGACAATAAGACAGGTTTTGATATTGAGTTGGATATCTTAAATAACGCGGTTGAATTAGGTATTGTGAAACAAAATGGAACTTTTTTCAGTTATGACGGTACAAATATCGGACAAGGGCAATTAAAGGCAAGAAATACTTTGGCAGAAAATCCAGAGTTAACATCAGAAATCATTTCACTTTGTAAAGAAAAATTCTAATGCTACTAAACAATACAATTACAATAGAAGTAACAAATGATGGTGAAAATAATAAAGTAGCTCTTAATTCAAAGGGAGCTACTTACCTGATGGAAATTATGACTTCTTTAGAGCTTGCTAAAAACAGTTTGATGTCAGTTATTGAACAAAAAGTCAAATCAGATAGCCCTAAAGGAGATTTTAAAGAGTGGTTGAATAATTTAAAAATAGAGGATTTAGATTTTTAATCTTTTCTCGGCAATAAAATTATGTTTACAAAAATAAAAAATCTTTGGACTTTATACAAATGGAACAAAGACGTAAATAAAATAAAAAACAAAGATAGCTTCCTAAAAACCTATAAACATTTCACTCCCAAGAGAAAAGGTTCTAATACAAGAAACCTAATAGCTTCAATCTTAAAACAGATAAGGGATTATAAAGTTTTAGGTTATTACTCCGAAGCTAAAAGTCTTTATGATGAATATTGGACTTTAGATAATCATATTCCTAGTTTTGAATACATCAGAGAAAAAGTTAAAGAGTCAGAGATTTGGTTGACTTTATTTAGGAGGGATTATCCAGTGAAAGGTACTAGGTTTTGTGAGTATTTTATAAATTCTTCGGGAGGTTTAAAGACTTTTAAATTATCAAGTGAAGAGAAATCCTATGGCTTTGTTTCCGATCCATTTGTGAATGAGTTTGGAAATTCTATATCAGAGGAAAATTTGACTCAGTTTAAGTTTGCTACAAAAGAAGAAGTTGAAAAAGAAAAATCTCGCCAAAAGAAAATTTCAGACGTAGAAAAACTCATAAAAATAAAACAGAAAGAAGTACAAGCTTTATATAACCAAAAGAATGAGTTATGAAAAAAGAAAGAGAACAGTACTTCAAATCCCTTGGCTATAGAGTAATAACAGAGGAGGATTTTGAAAATTATTCATTATATTTTAGAATATTGGAATTCGATGTATACCAAAAAAGTACATGGTCATATCCTAGCGTGTCCCCTTATCATAAAAATTTAGAACTTTATATAAAAATTACAAAGGAAGAAGAGGATTGCGAATATTATAACTTGATATTCTACGATAAAGGAATTTTTAAAATAGATTTATCATCCTGTAAGGCTACAGTTTACGGTACTTATGTAGATGCCGTTATTATGGATGATATTCAAAGATATTATGAACTGGAAAGTTTGGAAGAAGTAAAAGAAATAGAAAATTTATTATGAAGATGGAAAATAAATATATAGCAGTAACAGAGGTGTCAAATAAAGAAGTTTATATTGAACCAAAAGCGTTACCACTAGAGAAGTTTGTAAAAAATTTAATTTTTACTCCTATAGACCTCGGTAAACAATCAAACATACAAAAACCGTTCTTAGCTTTTGAATTATCACAAGAAATATTTGATTTTATAAACTCTGTTGCAACTATAACTGTACCTTTATTCGGCGAAAAAGAATATAAAATAAACGACTTGACTTTTAAAATATACCCAAAAGAAGATTACGAAAACATTCACGGAAAAATATGAAACTAGGAGAATTTATAAAAGAGTTCAGCCACAACAACATTGTGAGATTAGTCTACGATTACAAAGGTGGGCATAAATTAGTAGGCGAAGATTGGAATGATGTTTCAATGGATCATGAAATCACAAGACAGACTGGAAAGTTTAAAAATTACATAAACAATGAGGTTTTAGGCTTAGCAACTATTTTAGTCAAAGGTCACTATCCTGAAGCTTTAAATATATGCATAGAAAGGTTAGAAAACCAACCACAGTTAGAAGATTTATACGAAAAGAAAAATAAAAATTCAGATGGACAATAAATTAAAAAACGCAGTAGAAGTACTAAGAGAAGCTTTAAAAACAGATGAAGGCTACAGAATTGGATGGCAAGCTAACATTGCAATGGCTTTCAAAGATGAATATTACCGTTCTAAAAATAAGGAAGAAATTCACGAAATAGCAAATAAAGCCTCAGATAATTTTTTACAATTGTTATGTCAATAGAAAGATCTAAAGTTTCGGAGAGAGGTATATACATAAAAGAAGGTGAGTATAATTTTACAATTTCAAATACCGAAAATAGAAGAGAATTACTCATGTCATTTCCAAAAAGATATGATAGAGAAAAGGCGAAAAAAGAATTTCAAAGTAGATTAAATAGTTACGAGTTATGCCAATAAAAAAACAAACAGTAAATTGGACTTTTAATGGTAAGGAGATTACTTGCTTGCAAGATTGTGAAGCTAATGCTTTAGCCTTTATTTATAAAATTTCTCTTTTAGACGGCACAGGAAGATACTACATTGGTAGAAAAACTCTTCTAAAACCAAAACATACTAAAGGTGTGAATAAAGGACTTAGCAAAGGGGAGTATTCATGGAAATCATATTGTGGATCATCTAAGGAACTCTTAAAAATTTTAAAAGACGAGAAACCTTCCTACAAAAAAGAGATTTTAAAATTTACCTTCACTAAGGCTGAAACAACTTATGAGGAAGCAAAAAATATAATCTGCTCAGGAGCTTTGACAGACCCCTTATGTTTTAATTATTGGTTTAAAGGAACAATGTACAGTAAACACTTAGAAAAATACACTTAGATGGCAAAATATTTTTACGATTGCGAATTTTTAGAAGGAAGACAAAAAGAACAGTTTCCTATGTCCTTATTTAGAAAAGAAACTAAACCGACGATTGATTTAATCAGTATTGGAATTGTTAGTGAAGAACAAGAAGTTGAAACTCTGAATACAGGAAGGGATTGGTCTATCATCAAAGAGTTTAAAAGTAGAGAGTACTACGCTATTTCAAAAGACTTTAATCTAAAAGAGGCTTGGAATAGATTCGATTTAGAGTATAGGCTTGTTGACGCGGGAAGAGATAAACAAAATGTAAAAGTTTATTGGATTAGAGAAAATGTCCTAAGACCTATCTTTAATGAACTTTTAGAAAGATTTAATAAAGACAGTATAAAATCACTCAATAGTAATAATTATATTGGGTGTATCCCTAATCAAAAATTCAGGTACGATCTTCTAAAATTTCTTATAAATTATTATGGTAAAACTAACAACCAAATCGCACAAGAAGTTTTTGAATTTATAACTCAAGATGAAATAAGTTTAAAAAAGGCTAAACATTACAATGTAAATTACGAAAACATTGAACTATATGGTTATTATTCAGCTTATGACCACGTTGTACTGTGTTGGCTATTTGGTAAAATGATAGACCTTCCAAACGGGTTTCCGATGAATACAATAGACCTAAAGCAAATTTTAGATGAACAAGCTTTGAAAGAAGTTTTAGAAAATAATCAAAAAGAGAACATAGAACAAGTATTAAACTCATGGAAAAGGTTTGACAGTTACCCCAAACAAGAAAATGAGCACAATTCTTTGGCAGACGCTAAATGGAACTATGAACTTTATAAATTTTTAAAATCGGCGGAAAAAGAAGTTAAAAATAAAGTTAAAATCCTAGGAAATACCAAATAAAATAAGTAATTTAGAAGTCTAATAATAATCAAGTAAATGACAACAAACAGAAAGCTATCTAAAAAGAAACCTTTAGATGATGATACTTCAAAAAACTATGAAAAGTTTAAAATTGAACTTACAAAAGAGCAAAAAGGCATAGTTAATTTCCTGAGACAAAATAAAGTGAGTTTGATAACTGGTGAAAGCGGAACCAGCAAAGATACAATATGTTTTTATAGAGGGTTAGATGCCGTGATAAACAAAGAATTTGACAAGCTTATTGTTGTACGTCCGCTGGTACAGAGTGGTGCCAATTTGGGTTTTCTCAAAGGAGATTTGTCAGAAAAGACAGCAGTTTATGAAGATTTTTATAAATATCATTTAGGAAAGATACTAAATAAAGCAGAGTTAGAAAGAATAAAAAATAAGATTGAATTTGAAACAACTCAATTTTCAAGAGGTAAGAATTGGGAATACTCTTTTATTATAGTTTCTGAAGCTCAGTCATTTAATTTACATGAACTTTTTACTTTAGTAACTAGAGTGTCTGAATCTTCAGTTATTGTTTTTAATGGGGATTACGAATTACAAAATGATATTGGGAATAAATCGGGATATAAGGATTTTATTAATATTATTAAAGGTATTGATGGAATTGATTACGTTAATCTAGGGGACGAGTTTCAAATGAGAAGTCAACTTATTACTCAGATTAACAGAGCTCATAAAAAGTTTTTAAATGGAAGATAATAACTGGTATGTTTATAGACATTTAAAACCTAATGGCGAGGTATTTTATATCGGTATTGGGAGAGCAAAAAACTATAAAAGAGCTAATTCAAAATATGGAAGGAATTCCTATTGGACTAACCTTGTTAATAAATATGGATATCATGCAGAAATATTAAGTCATAATCTTTCTGTAGACGAAGCTAAAGATTTAGAGGTTTTACTGATTTCTTGGTATAAGAGGATAGACTGCTGTGGTGGCACTTTAGTAAATCTTACAGATGGTGGCGATGGCTACAATCCTTCGGAAGAAACTCGTTTAAAGAGGAGTGTTGCACAACTGGGGAATAAGAATCACATGTTTGGCAAAAAAGGAAAAGATAGCCCATCTTTTGGAAAATCTAAACACTCGCATGCTCAAAAACAAAAATGGAGCGAGGAAAGAGCAGGTACTCAGGTTGGAGAAGATAATCCTTTCTATGGAAGATTCCACACAGAGGAACAAATAGAAAAGTGGAAGATAGACGAAAGGAGAATTCATAGAGGTGAAGATAATGGAATGTTTGGAAAAAGTGGTGAGTTAGCACCTTGTTATGGAAGAGTAGGGGAATTACATCCCATGTTTGGTAAAGAAGGCCATTGGAAAGGTAAGAAATTACCAAAGGAAGCTATAGAGAATATGAAAAATTGTGGAGGTAAAATAGTTCTAGACATTGAAACAGGGGTTTATTATTTATCTGTAAGGGAGGCTTCTGATTATTGTAGATTAACTTATGGACACTTACTAAAAGTTTTTAAAGGGGAATATAAGAATTATACAAGTTTAAGACTTGTTTGATACAGACTTAATAATGACTAAAGAACAAATAATCCAATTTCTAAGCGAATTAAAAACTTCTTATCACCTCAACGAAATGGTTTATACGCAAGGAAGCTGTTTCAGGCTATATTCTATTTTAGTTTGTCTCCTACCCGAAATTAAGCCTTGGTATTCTCATTTGGAAGGACATTGGATTATAGAATTTGAAGACAGTTTCTATGATATTAATGGGGAGATTTCTAAGACTTATATTTTAGATAAACAGTATGAGCTTATTACTGATTCTTTAACTCTTTCTTCCGCGAAAATTCCAACTTATGAAAGACAATGCAGTTCTTATTCAAAGTATTGTTAATCTAAAGTTAACTGATTTGTTTTATTAGAATAAAGGTTGTATATTTGCATAAGAAATAAGTATATTAATAGTATTGTAAGCTAAAGGCTCAACTCAGAGATAACTGTGCACCAGAGGACAACCATTAAGATAACCACAACTATTAAATGAAGAGATCGAGAGATTATCTTATTTTTATAAACCTATAGGTATCTCCCGGAGCTCAGGATGTAGATGAAACCAGCATCAATATTTATAGGTTTATTTTAAATGTGGATTGTAGCTGAATGGTAAAGCACCTGATTGTGGTTCAGGCGATTGAGGGTTCGACTCCCTCCTTTCCAACTAAAAACAAGAAAAATGACAACGGAACAAAGACTAGAATTATTAAGAATTGCATCAAACTTAAATGGAACACACTGTATAGAAGATGTATTAGAAAACTATAAAAAACTTCTACAAACTATTCAATAATGATAAACAAACCAACCCAATCAAGAAGATTTTTAGGTAAGACTGAAAACTTCAATTCAAAGCAAGACCAAGCTTTTCACCAAAGAATGTTGAAAGCCTATTTACAAGGAAGGCAGACCTTTAAATTCTGGGGAGAACAATATCAAGTAAATCAAAAATTAATTCAAATCTAATGAGAGTAATTGAAACACACGAGTTTAATAACTCGGATCACGGAGAAGTTTCACGGGTAATAGTTGAAGTTCATACAGATTCTGCGGGGTCTGATTCTGTATCTATTGGAGAAGGAGAGCCCGAAGATATGTATTTATTTAGAGACTTATCAGATGCTTATTCTATTTCTGATTTAGTATCAATGGCTTATCAAGCGGGTAAAAACGGGGAAGAATTTGAGTATAAATTAATTGAAGAAAAAGAAGAATAAATGATTGTACAGAAAGATGGAGAACAGTTTATAGTGACCACTACTAACAAAGCAATTGATGTTATTCTTTATTTCCCGAAATTAGATACTAATGGAAGTAGATTAGATTCGGCTATTCAGAAGATAGAAAGTGAAGGCTCGATGAGAGATAAAGGCCTAGAATTAATTCAGAAAGCAAGAGAAGTAGCTTTTCCAAATTGGGGAAATATTGAGATACTAGATGAGCAAAAACTAAAGAATTCTGACTCAACTCGCCATAAAAGTCAAAGTGGGGAAGCTCATCCGAAAATTTTAGGTGAGTGTGTGGTTTTTAATAGTAATCCAATTAACTGTACTTGGTTTCAAACTTTAACTGGCGAGGCTTTTAGAGAAGATAAACTTTCAGAAGCGTATCAAAAGGAACAAAGGGAACTCAATAAAGGTTTGGCAGAGAAAGAAGTATTTAAGAAATTAGAAATCCGACCCGAAGATATATGGAACGCAACTAAAAAAGAGGGTATAAAAAAATCTATTGACAGTTATGAGTCCTTTAAAGGGAATGATAAATTCAAACCTTTTACGGGTAAGAAAGAAACGGAAGGTAAATCAGACTACTCTGAAATCAATTTAGGTATTTTAGATTTGATGGCTGAAAGATTTCAGGCTAACAAAGGAAAGTACGAGCATGGAAACAGTAAAAAGCCTTTAGATAAACAGCAGATCCTGTGGGCATTGTTCAGACACGTAAAGAAAATGGTTCAACCTATTGAAGATGATGAAGAGAGCTTTAAAGAACATTTAGCGGCGACATTAACAAACTGCTCAATTATACTAGACCAATTAGAACTTGAAAAATAAATGAAACTTTTATATCTAACCGCTTTGAACGCTGTACCGACAGAAGAAGGGCAAAAAAGAATTGAGAAAGCTGTAAAGAAAAATAAAAACGTCGATGAAGATAATGCTGTGCAAGGCTCGGCTCAATGGTATAGAAATTTAGGGGTTGCAGTACCAAAGGATTTAGAAGACGAGGAGGCAGATGAAATTGATGAGGACGGGATGATGCAGTTGCCTTTGGAGGAGATAGATTATGAATTCTCGGATTTATTAATACCTTTAAAAGAGTTTTCCGCTTGTGAAGAACACCCTTTGATAGGCTCTCACTTATTTACAAAAGCTGGCGAAATATTTCATATAGAAGAAACACCTGAACAATTATTTCAATATATTACGGTTATAAGTCGCCCGCGATATCAAAAACTAATAGATTGGATTAAAATAAAATTAAAGATTAATATAAACAATTAAATTAAATAAGGAAAGCAAGATGGCAAACATTTATGTTCAAATTGATTACAGCACTGGCAGTGTGTACCAATACAGTAAGGATCAACAAGAGGGCTACGAAAAGCACACTAATTCAAAAGGTGTTGATTCATGGAGAAAGATCTACAACAAAGGGTTGTATGGGAAACTAGAATCAGTTTCTTTGAGAGACAGTAATTTTGGAAAAGAAATTTCTGTGGCTGTAAAAGATAAAAATGGGGATAACGTATTTTTAAATATGCCTTTGTTCGATGCAAAGAAGAATTTAGCCTCTTATGCAGAATCTTTTATTACAGTTCTACCAAACTTAAAAGTTGGTCAAGAGTACAGGTTTTATCCTTACAATATTAAGGAGGAAGGTCAGAAATATTCTAAAGTAGGAGTATCAGTTGTTCCCGCAAACATTAAAGAAGAAACAGTCGATAAGGACAATGCACCTAAAAAGTTAACTTACACTTACACAAAAGATGGCGTAGAAGTTAAGGGTGATATACCAGCGATAAATTGGGAGGAAGATTTTGATGGGTCGAGAACGATGAACGCAAAGGCTAAAAATAAATATCTTTATGACATTCTTTTAGCAAACGTTTCTGAATCTAAGCAACAAGAACAGCCTGCACCACAAGCAGAAACTAAAAAACAAGAAACAATAGATAGTAGTAACCTGCCTTTTTAATATGGAAAAAGAACAAACTAACATAATGGAGTATGATTATGCTCCCGACCAAATAGTAACTTTAGAATTAAAAGGGCATCAACTGTATGGACTGATTGAACTTTTAGACTATGTAATCGAAGATAATTCCTATAAAGATATTTATTTGGACGGTTATCCAACAACAGCAGAGCCAGTAACTGTGGAATTAGAAGATGGTAAAAAAGTTATAGACAGGGTGGAAGTGGAATGGAAAACACATCCTAATCTAAACTCTTTCTTTTCGCAAAAAGTTACCTCAGGTGTTTCTCAAATCGGCGCAAGAGCAATTGATTTAAACTTAGTGCTAAAAAGAATTCACGAACAGATGGTTCTAGACGGAACAGCTAAAAAACAAACAGATTTATAGATGGCAACATTAGTAGGAGACAAAAAAGATTTATTAGAAGGATTTGATATAGTCTGTAATGCTGTCAAAAGGACTTTAGGGGCTGAGGGAAAATTAGCTGTCTTGGAAAACACTCAAATGGGAGTACCTAAAGTAACAAAAGACGGCGTTTCTGTCGCCCGACATATTGTAGAGAATGACCCTGTGAAATATCAGGGTGTTCTTCTAGCAAAACAGGCGGCAATTAAGACCTTAGTGGAAATTGGTGACAACACAACTACGACTTTAGTTCTAGCCCAATCCCTTATCAAGGAAATCGGGGATAATTTTAACAAAAAAATGGAGTTCGGCATAGAAGAAGCCCATAAAGATGCTCAAAGATACCTTAACAAATTCGCCAAAAAGACTAATAAAAAAACAGTAAGGGACATAGCGACAGTTTCTGCCAATAATGATAAAAACATAGGAGAAATCATTGCAAGAGCTTATGAAGAGTCAAATAACGGGGAAGGGATTATTGATTCCGTGCAATCCATAAAAGAAAAATCAGTTTCTTTGAAAGTTTCCACAGGGATGAAATTAGACAGGGGATGGTTCACGCCAAGCCTTATCAATAATGAGCCTAAAGGTATTTTTGAAGCTGAGAATTGCAATGTATTGGTTTTTGAGGGGTATGAAATCCACGATTCAGAGGAAGTAAAAAGCTTTATCAACTCTAAAAAGAATAAAGGAGAAGCTGTTTTATTAGTGGTGGAAAGATTGGGAGATCCTACCTTTGCCACGGAGAAACTTGCAAAGGTCGTAATGTCAGGAGCAAGCGTAATGCTTATAGAAGCTCCGATGTATAGGGATGATGACAGCAGAATCCAAACCATGAGGGATATTGCCTTGTACACGGGCGGAAAAGTTTATAGGCAAGGACAGCAGGAACCTTTAGAAGCAGGTCTGGCAGAAAAAGTGACAGTAAACTTGAACTCAACCAATATTTCAAATGCAAGGAATCAAGAAGTTGAAGAAAAGCTCAAGGAACTTAAAAATTTGCAAGGCCAAGACGCAGAAATCGATACTGACTTCTTAAACCACCGCATAAAAACTTTGGAAGGGAAATCCGTTACAGTTGTTGTGGGAGGAGATATTGAAGTCGGAGCATCAGAAGTCTTTGACAGGGTAGATGATGCCATTAAAGCAGTAAAATCAGTGTTATTGGAAGGTTCTTTAGCAGGAGGAGGTTCAGCTTTGGCATATATCTCTAATTTAATGAACAGGAGTTTTGAGAATAAGGATATGCAGTATGGATATGATGCTTTCAAGAGAGCTTTATTATCACCCCTAAAACAAATCTGCGAGAATGCAAGAAGAGAGCCTGATGAACATCTAAAAAAAGCCTTTGAAATTTACGGATGGGGTTATAATGGTACAACAGATGAAACTTCAAACCTTTTAAAAGATTCTATCATTGACTCTAAGAAAGGGATTTCAGTGGCCTTAAAGAACGCAAAAGCAACAGCAATTTTAATTTTGAACATAGACGTAATAAGCACAATTTCACACATAATTTAAAAAATGGAACAATATAAAACAGCAGAAGGAGTTTCTTCAAACCATTCAAGCTTAGATAACTTTTTACAGCAACTAGATTTTAAACTTGGAAGATTAGCTGAAATTAAGGAGAGGCTTGAAAACAAAGTTGAAAAAATTTATGGCATTAAAGACTTTGGAAGTCTAGATAAGACTGATGGTAGCCCTGTAAAACCCATCTTCATCCCAACTGAAGATACTCTTGGATATAAGTTAGATCATTTAGAACTTTTATTGGTAGATATTAATATTCTAGTAGATAAAATAGAAGGATTTATTTAACGACAATTAAAAACTGCGTTTTATCGGGCGCATAAAAGTGAAAAAAGCATCGTAGTAGCTAATTTGAAAATCCAGGATGCTTGTGATACCCGAAGCACAATAAAATAAAAGAGAATCAAAGTAACGGAGACGTTGTCTATAAAATAAAACATCTGAGGTTAACTCTCCTCTGTGTAGTGAAGCTGTAGATTTCAAGCTTAAGACCCCTTAGAGGGGTTTTTTGTTATATAAAAGTTAAATATATTTGATTTAGATTTAAAATAGATTACTTTTACAATATAAAATTAAAGTATTGACAGAATAAAGAATATGAAACAGAATGGTAAATAAATATTATTTTCAAGGGGATATAAGTGTTGAAAGCGTAAATAATTTAATAGAAGTTTTAAATGGATTTGAAGGAGCTGTTGATTTATGGTTTTCTTCTTGTGGCGGACATCCATCATCTATGAGATTTCTGATAAGTTATTTGAATTCTAGAAAAGACGAGATTAAAATAACTTTGACAGACGAAATCTGTTCTGCGGCGACTCTATTACTAATTGATTTTGAAGGAGTTTTGGAATACAACGATTTAGATTTTATCTTGTTTCACATGTTTGACCGTGAAAGATATCCTCTCAGACAAAGTGGTTCTGTGAGTGATAACAAGATTCAAAAGCAGGATCTAAAGGGAAATATAGAAATGGCTCTAAAATTCCGCGAGAAAAATATTCTAACAAAAGAACAGTCTAGAAAATTCTTAAAAGGTAAGGATGTTGTATTATATGAAAAACAAATTAGAAAATTATGGAAAACCTCAGAACAGGAAATTTAATCAAACATAAAGAATGGGGAAATGTAGAAGTCTATGGCGCAAACCCAGATGGTGTTCAAGTTTTATATTTTGATTCAGTTTATTTATGTGATTGGAAAGAAGTAGAAGAATTACCTTTAAGTAAAGAAAATTTAAAGCTGTTCAAATCTATCCAAGAAATATCAGAAGGTGAATATAACGTAGATAATTTTCTTTTATTGAAATTAGAAGATTTAGATTGGGTCGATATCTGCTTTGACACTTATATTAAAGGGGTGTATCTGACTTGTGTATTAACTGTCTCCGAACTTCAAAACTTATATTTGGATTTGACGCGAAATAAATTAGAATAACAAAATTATGGCAAACGAAGAAAATTTTACAGTAGGTTGTAATGTATGTGGAAATTGGTACGAGAATTGGATTGGTAGTACGCCTTGTTGTGGATCTATTGCTTATGAAGTTGACACAGAGACAGGTAAAAAGAAAGATAATATATTTTTATACGTAAAACTAGAGGATGAAAATAACGGAGAGAAGATTAGTTGAGCAACAATGGTATAAAACTGAATGTACTAAAACAGGATGGGATTCTTTTGGTTATACTTTTTTAGATGACGGAAATACTATGAGCAATAAATGGACTGTAGTAAATATATTAGACACAGATAAACACTCAAACCCAACCTTAGCAATCGTAGAAAAAGAAACATGGATAAAATAGAATTTAAAAAATTATGAGAAGATATAAAAGTTTTTATGTGCAGTTTGACATAAGGGATGATCGAAAACCTTTTTGGATTATAGCTACAACGCCCGATCAAAGTGAAAATGTTTGGCATATCCCTGCAAAAGTAAATAGCTTAGACAGAGCAATGGAAATAGTCTTAGAAGATATTTCAGATAAAATAAAAGGCTAATGACAGAAGATTGGAACCCTAGCTATACAAAATATAATTCTAAGACCCATAAGTTTGAACATATTTTTTATGATAAGGCTTGGTATTGTAATGATAACAAAATCATACATAAGAGTGAAAAAGAAAAGGATAATTGCAAATATTGTAATTCATGATAGAAGATTGGAAAAAACTAACAGATAAAATTACCCAAGAGTGGATTAAGAAGTGTTTTGAAATTTCTGAAGGCGAAGATTTAGATTATTATTGGGTGGCAAATCAAGTAGGAACAGTTTTTGAATTTGCCGATTATTGGGTTAGCTTCGAAAATGTTTTAGATTGCTACAATTATGATGTATCGAAAGAAAACTTCTTTAATTGGTATGACAAATGCCTTTCTGATTCCTCTTTTCAGCTGTCTTTGACTAATTTTATATTAAAGCCTAAAGAGTTAAAAGAACAAGAAAGGCTCGGTCTAGAAAGATCTAAAGAAAACTTAAAATTCGCGGAGGAAGAATTTAAAAAACTAATTGAGTCTTATGAAAAATAAAGAGTTAGAAAAAAGAATCAGAACAGTTTTTTATCAAAATACACATGATAATCCTTACGAAGCTTGTATTAACTTTGAAAACATTGATGATCTAATAAATAAGCTGTTGTTTTTACATGCTCATACACCAGGAAGATATTTCCAAAGCATTCTGTGGAGGATAAAAACGGATAGGGAAGTTCGTATTGGAGATATAATAACTTTGGAGTTTAAAGAACTTCAGTGTATAGAAAAAGATGAGTATAAACTCCTCACAAATGACGGTTTAGATGGGGTAAGATGGGAAGATTTAAATAAGGAATGGAAAGTATTATGATAAGAATAGATAACATATTATCCAATTACATTAAATTATAACTAAAATAGCTAATATATTATACATGACAAAAGAAGATATTATAGGATTAACTTTAGAATCCGCGCGAGAAAAACTTAAAAACAAAGATTTTAGAATTGTCAAAATAAATCATAGAAATATGGCAGTAACAGACGATTTTAATTCAGACAGATATAATTTAGAAATAGAAAACAATATAATAGTAAACTGTTATGAAGGTTAATAAACAATTAAAATTATCCTAATGAACTACGAAGAAGCAAGAGAGAAAGCTCTTAAAGTTAAATGGAGGACTGAAGTTTGTAATTCAGGAGAAGATTGTTGGTGCAGAATAATAACTACTGAAACACCTATAATTCATAATAATAATGAAGAATATTATATTATTGGGGAAGGTTCGGTATCTGAAATAGAGGCACATCATATAGTAGAATTGCATAACAAAAGTTTAATTGAGAAATAGAAATGACAGAAAATCAAAAACAGTTAAAGATAGCTTTCAGAAAAGCTGGCGGTTACAAAGTGATGGAGACTTGGAGTGGCGACATAGCGTATTCAGATCCAAAAAATCTTATTGAAAATAAACAATTTCAAGCTGAATTAAGATACTCAGGTTTTTCAAGAGGCAGAAGCAGTTTAAACATAGAATGGACAGATGATAGAAACAAAATAATTTACTACTCAGGAATGTCTCTTTTGGATAAGGCTCTTAAAGACGGTAGAATAAACGGAGACAAATTAAAATCTGATTTCTGTTTCAAGAAACAAGGTACGGCAATATTATTAGAAGAGGTATGAAATGGAAAATAAAAGAAGATAGATTTAATATCTACATTCCTATGTTTAAAGAAAAATGGTATAAACGTTATAAATATTTATCAAAACAAAATGGTGAGTATATAATCCATAAATCATTTGATAGCTATTGGGCAGATTCAAGAGTAGAGTTAATAAGTTTTAAGTGGGATGCTCTGAATCTAATAGAAGAATTTGTAAAATCGCGAGAAAAAAGTAAAACAATGTATAGAAAATTAAAAAGAACTTGGTCTCATAACGACCTAAATTATATCCCAAGATTTAAGGAACAGTTTCCTGAATTGGATAAAGTAAACAGCGAAGAATTGTGTGATAGGTTTATAGCCTTGAAGATGGATTTCTATTGTGAAGAAAAAGCTCCTGTAAATTTTTGGATGAGGCTAACCCTGCCGTTTGCTATTTTGACTATGATTTTGATGTTTCTTTTATTACCTATTAATTTCTTGTTCACGGGGAATTGGGGATATAATTTTGAAAAGAGGTATTTGATTTTGTTGAATTGGTTTAGGGCTTTGAGAATAAGCTTTTAAACATGGTAAATAAAAAAATGTACTACTATGCAGGGTACGATATGTTGCATAGAGAGACCAAAATAAAAAATTTTTACTGGGACACTAGAGAGAATATTTTCAATTATTTAAAATCTATAGCTGAGTTTCATCCAGGGACAACAGAAGAAGAGATAAATGAGCATATTAACTTAATGTTTGAAACTTATACAAAATAAAAATCTCGAGAAAAGAGAAACTAAAATGAAAATATACTTTAAAGGAGATAGTGGTATAAAACAACCTTTTGATATGGACGGCTTAGTAATAAAAGAAGGTGACATACTAACAAGGGATTACGGAGATAATGAAAAATATAATTTACGTATAGGAGAAAATGACTCAACTGAACCATTCTATAGTGTAAAGAAAAATGAAAAAGGAGGATATTTTGCAGAATCAATAAAACCTTATGAATGCTTTTTAGGAGAAGATAAATACTTCTTCTTGCATGATTTTAGGTTTAAATTCTGTAAAAATGTTTCAGTTTAAATATCGCGGGGAAAAGATGAAAATAAAAGAATTAAGATTAGGAAATCTACTACTAAGAAACAATAGAACAGAAACAGTAAATAGGCTAAGCACCACTAGGATAAACAAGAACATAGCTTCGGAATATCAAGGAATAGAGATAACTAAAGACTGGCTTTTAAAATATAACTTCGTTCTTTTTAGTAGCGATTACTATACCTTAGAAGATATTATATCTTTCAGCAAAGACTTATCAAAGATATTTATACTGACCGATAATACAGTGGAACCAATAAAATATATACATGAGCTACAGAATTTGTATTACAGCTTAAAAAGAAAAGAGTTAATTTAAAAAATCGGCGGGGAAGAAAACTAAAAATAAATGAAATCAATATACATAATAACATACTCTAAAGGCCAATACGACGATTATAGAGAAACAGTCTTAGATACTTGCTATACTCAAAGAGAATATGCAATAGAAGGACAAAAACAGTTTGAAGAAGACTATCTTAAGCCAATAGAGAACCCTTGGGAAGATTTTCAAGAATACTATGAAACAGAGGATATAGTTAAATGGGACGAAGATAAGTATGAACTCTATGATAAATGGAGAGATGAAACTAACAGGGTATCAAGCTATAACCACTCTTGGATAACGGAGTTGAAATTAGCTCTTTAGAGACACGATAATCTTATAAGTAGTATATTTCTATCAAATTAAATAAAAAGTACCTTAAAACTAATATAAATAGCTAAGGTGATTAATTTACACATATAATACAATCAATTTTAAATTCGCCGCGAAAAAGAATGAAACAAGAAATAAAAAACCTACTACAAGAGTATAAATTAAAAACAGTAGAAGAATCAGAAGAAGATATAACTTTTAAGATTAAAAAAATATCAGTGGCACTTCAAATAGAAGAAGACGACTATGCCCAAATATGGATAAGCGGTGTAGAAGGTACAGACTTACCTTGGGAGTATTATGACCACACCCTACTTTATGGTGACATAGATGAGATAGAAAGTTTTATAGTGGCTGTAATTGATGGCGAGTACAATTACATAGGAGAGCTTTATAAGAATTTAGAAAAACTTCAAGAAAAGTATTCTGAGAATTTTGATAATATGGTAGAGTACTTCATTTAAATTCTCAGTTTGAAAAAATTTATTGAGAGTGGTTTTGTAGGAAATGACCTATACTCAACCCGTTTACCAGATGGCCGACTTTTTACCTGCCACGGGGGTCTTCTATCTCAAAACTATTTTCGAGCCTTAGAAGCCAAAAAGTTTCAAACTCAGAAAAAGTGCTTTAGTTAGTTACTGTCTTAGTTACCTTACTACTTGTTTATGTTTACTTTTAACTGTTGTTGTAATCTTATGTGTTTACTTTTTAGTTTTCTTTTTGCGCGATTTGTATATAATTATTTACGTTTTAAATGGTTTTGTCTAATATAATGTACGTGCATGCGCGTTATACGAAATTCTTTTTTAATATCCTATTTTTATTTTAATTATTTTATTCTTTACTTTGTACTGTTGTTAGTCAACAAGGTTCTTTTGAGGTATTGAAATTAATTATAAACTTTAACATATTTAGTTATTGTTTATTCGATTAAGTTCCTTATCTTTGTAATGTATTAGTTGAGCAGTTCTTTTTTATCCTTTGTTTAGTTTTCTTTCCCGCCGATTAAAAGGCTTGAAAAATTTAACAAAATAAATTAGGTTATTAGATTTAAGTTGCTTACCTTTACAAAAGAATTATAATACAGTCCTTTGAAATTGTGTGTAAAAAGTTAACAAGCGTTAAGCCTCCTATTTTAGATAGTTGGGACGTGATTAAGGTTAACAGTCGTATTTATCATTTCTTGCGACTTTAAAGAATGATTTGATATTGGTATTAGGTTATTATCTTGCCAATTAAAATAACGAATATAACCCAAATTTTATCGAAAATTAAGGGCAAATTTAAATTTGCTTTTCATTCCCTATTTAGTAGGGATTTTTTATATCTTATTAATTCTTTTTTGTCGGCGAAATGCGGGAAAAGAAAACAAAGCCGTTCAATATAGTTGTGGCTATTCGATTAGCAAACGGCACTAAAACTTATCAGTATGAAAAAAGTATTTCAAAAAATCGCAATTATATTAGTAATCAGTATTACAATAGGTTTTGTAGCCTGTGCAGTTAATACAATAAACGAATATAATAAAATGTTTTCCCTTGTTCACGGGAAGTAAAAATAAACAATTTAAAACTTATAGTTATGTACACAATCACAGAAACAAAAACAAAGTTAGAGAAAAAAGCGGGAACAAAAAACGCTTATAAAGAAATTACTAAAGAAGTTAAAGAGGTAACAGAAGAGCAACACCGACTAACTACAAATGACGATACTGTTAAATGGTTCAGACGTTTAGGAGGTTCTGAAACTGTTACACGTGGCTATACTTATGCGGGTTATGTGGTTGTTAAGCTTGTTTCAACTTCGCCCGATAAAGAAAGTAAAACCATAAGAGAATACAAATTTAAAAAGTAAAAGTTATGAACTACTTTGTAACAGTTGGTGGTATTACTATATTTAATAATTTAAGTAAAGACAAAGCTATTGAGGCGGCTATTAATAATAACCAATCAAATACAGGCATTGGGCATTTTAAAATGAAAAACGGCAAAAAAGTATATACTTTACTACCTTTACACTTTTATTTAGACTAACTCTAATAAACAATATTATGACAAAGCAACAATTTGACCAGGAATTTAAAATGAATGATTTGCACGAAATAGCAAAACAGTATGAAAGAGATGGTATACCAGACAGACCAGCAAGACGTGAAGCCTACAACAATAAAGTAGATCATTACCAAAGAGAGGGTTTAATTACGGAAGACGATGCAAACGAATGGTGTATTACTGATTCATTAGAAACAACTTTATATTGGTTATAAATTTCGCGGAAAAAGAATTAAAAACAGTTTAAAAATGAAAACAATCTATAACAAATACATTCGTAACAATTGGTTTTGGATTAACAGAGAAGTATTAACAGTACTAGCTTTAATCGTAATAGCTTTTATTGCAGTCTTGGGAACTTTGGAAATACTAATTGATAAAATATAATACTATGGAAACTTTGAATAACTTACACGCTTTGGAAGTATCATTTATTGCACCAACCAATACAAGGGGCGGGCGAATAAAAATAAAAAGCAATCGTTTTAAACAGTCAATAATAACAGGCTTTAAAGATGACGCTTATACTTATGAAGCGGGGCAAAGATGGCTATTAGATAACGGCTTTGAGTTAGTGACGCAAGCTGAAGGCAAGGACTGTTATATCATTTTATCAACAACATTTAAACCTTTGAAATAATGGCAAAGAAAATTTCTAATGAAAGTTACGAGGTTCTAATATCCTCGGGACATTGTGTACCTAGATTAGGTCAAGGATTAGATAACATTGTTCCCTTTAAAGTCGGTGGTGAATATAAAGTAACGGGAGAGAGTAAGCAATTAGAAGTTTGGGTAAGATGTACACAAAACTGTCCTTACCACTTAAGACTGATTGAATAAACCGCCGAAAAGAAAAATTAAAAACAAATGACACTAAAGCAAACAGTATCAGAAATAAAAGGCTATGAAGTAACAGAAGGACAGGCAAGACTATTTGCATCCGAACAGTATGGAGTTCTAGCCACCTACATAAGAAACAAGCTATTAGAAAATTTAAAAATACCGAAGTAATTATGGAAAATCTAACAGAAGAATCAAAATGTTTTGTTACATATTTTATGAATAACAGAGTGCAAAGTCGGATTTTTAAAAACGACGATAAGTTATCTAAAAAATTAGAGGGTATAGAATCAGCTATTAGAGAAGGATATTTAAGAACTCTTAACTTATTAGATGGGAGTGTGAGAGTATCAGCAACTATTAAATTAAGTACTCTTTATACCTTTTAAAATCGGCAAAAAGATGAAAACACTAATAGCAACCAGGCAAAGAAACAGCTCTAACTATGTAACAACAGTATTTAAGTTAGATGACAAAGTTAAAGCTATATTCGATAGTAGATTAAGACAGCCCAGGAAAGGTTTAAAAACAATCACAATCAACTGCAATAAATACTTAATCAATTGGGATAACTGCCCTAAAATATAAAAGGCTATGGAAAAGACTTATGAATTATTAAAGTTATTAGTAGTAAGAGGTTGTTTTAAAACAGATAGAGATTATAATATCGCTTTAAAAACTTTTGAAGAGATTACGGGAGAATCTTATGAAGAATTAGTAGATTCGGAGGTATAAAAATCGGCGGGAGAAAAACTTTTAAACAAAAACAGCATGAACACAACAGTAGAAAATAATAAGCTAATTGCTGAATTTATGGAAGACGTAAACAAGCTATTACATAATAACATTTTCATATCACCGTATCAATATCATTCTGATTGGAATGTTTTACTAGAGGTAGTAGAGAAGATTGAAAGCTTTGAAGACGAAAACAGACAAGCAAAGTATAATTTTCAGATAGAACAAAGCTTTGTTTCAATAATTGACAATAATACAAGCGACTTTATTTTCGATGGAGATGCAGACACCAAAAAAGAAGCCGTTTACAATGCAGTAGTAGAGTTTATTAAGTTCTATAATTCGGCGCAAAAAGAAAACTAAACAAAGTAAATAAAAACAGCTATGAAAAATATACAGTTCAATTCATATAAAAACCATAATCCCCATTGTGATATAATGCAAGCTAACCTAGACAAAGATACTTTAATAACTTGGGGCGTGCATCTTGATAGCGGCATGGAGTTTTCAGAAGTATATGCAGGGAAAAACTATGTAATAGGAAGTTCTAAAAACAACTATAGTAGATACTATCTGATAAATGACGTTCCCGAAAAATATAAATGCCACATAAAAGAATTAAAGCAAATATATAAAGAACAGTTAGGATAATTCAAATATTAATTCTATATTTGCGCTTTAATCATTAACTCATATAACAAGCTTATGAATTATTATGTAATAATCAGTACAAATGGAGAAGTATTTATTAGAAAATTCTTATCAAAGGTGGAGAATCTGACAGGAATAGGTCAAAATACACTGTCAAAACATTTCAGCATCAAGAAAACGCCGTATAAAAATGATAAATACACAGTTTTTAAGACAAATAACGTAGACTTAAAGAGTTTTAATAAAGGAAATAAGTATAATTTCATTATCTAGCCTAATGAGGTTATGATAAAAATCCGCAAAAGAAATGAAAGAACAGTTTAAAATAATTAAGGAAGACATAAACATCATCATAGAAGCAATAGAACAGGGAGACGTTAGCGATGCTATAAAAATGCTTGCAGACTTGAGAGAAGATTTGGGAATTTTAGAGCTAATGTGTTGATTCTAGGGGCTTTAGAGTGGAGGAGAAACCCACCCAACCAAAATCTCTAACCAAAACAAAGCCTAAAAATCCAATCCCCAAAGCATATAGACATATCGGGATTTTCCGATATACTTACATTTATTAACTAAAACTCTGAAAGGGGTTATAATTTGAAACTAAAAACTATTACAATATGAAACAAGGACTTATAAAAGACTATCTATACAAAGAATTATGTATGGACTTTTCGGATAAAGATATAGAACAAATAGAGGTAGTGAATACAGAGGTAAGGTTTATTATTAGATACTTGGATGGTAGTGTTAGAAGAGATTCTATACAGTTGTTATACTTGTTAGAGTTTATGTATGACTTGACTGTATCTTCTTTTGATTATTAACTTTTTCGCGCGGAATTTAGTACTATATGTATATTAATTTAGCAAAGATATATATAGGGTTGTATAAAAAGGACATAAGTAAATAAAATACCCAATAAACACATTTAAAAACTTGTATTATTATGACAGACAGTATTATATTGATTACAACTCTAAGGGAGAATTAGATCTTATTAAGGTTAGGAAAGAATGTTATTGTTAAGTTTTCTTTCCCGCGGCGGATTTTATACAAAGTTTAACGCTATTACACCTGCACAAGCTAATACAGTACTTTTAAAGCATTAAAATATGAAAAATATAGCAAACCTCGAAAATGAATTAAATGCCCTTAAAAACAACTTAATTATGCAAACATATCAATTCATACACTTGGACGGAAATAAGGAATACAACGGCAGAGAGTACTCAAGAGATTTCGAAAGCGAAGTAAAAGCCTTTGAGTACCTATTCCAGAGAAATGAGAGCCAATCCTATTGTTATGGATGCAAAGACCATTTTAAAGATAAGACTATTAATAACCGTTATAATACTTTCAGAGGTTCTTTGTCTATTGGAGAGTATTATAGGTTAATGGCTTATTAAATCTTTCTTTTTAACTCTTTTTTGCCGAAATTTAAAAATAATCAGGCTTTTAGCCTTGTAGTAAAAAGACATTATGAAATTTAAAAATACTCAACTAAGGAACGATTTAGAAAAGCTGTCAGGTTACGATGATTATTGCTATACAGACATTACTACAGACTTTGTAGAAGGTTCAGGATTTGTATTAGACATTAAAGACAGTTCTTATTTCTATGAGAATATAGAAGACAGGGATTTTGATGATAGATTGATAATGGGAGTTTTGAAAGATAAATTCTTGTTTTAATTGTTTTTCCGCGAAATTTAACCTTTAAACAAACAACACTAAAAACACAATATTATGAAAATACATTTAACAACAGCAATAGATAAGTACAAAAATCAGTTTGGATATAAACTTCACTTTGTGCCAGAATTAGGAACGATGGTTAAAACTTTACGTAATGACAGTAAAAAACCAAAAGAAATCCCCTTTGATGAATTAGAAGTACAATCTGTTACGCACTATCCTGATGGGGTAGTCATATCTCTACATTATTCTGAATTACAAAGAAAACAAGCGGAGGCGTATAAATTAGACTTATTTTAATCTTGGTAAGTATACCCACTTTACACAAGCTTAAATCAAAAACTTAAAGACACTTTTAATAGGTGTCTTTTTTAATTTACGGAAATTATGGAAAAAGACGATAAAGATTTAAAATTGATAACATCAGTGTTTATATTAGCCTTCACCGCCATCATGCTTTTTATACCTGTTTTTTTATTTGTTTTATATATTGGTATACCACTATTAGACAAGATAGAGCTGCCGCCGTTGCCCAAAAAATAAAAACACCTCGAAGATATTTAGTGAAACTTACACTGTAATAATAGCCAATACACATGCTGATGCTTTTGATAATCAAAGAGACTATTAGATAAATCTCTACTCTGATAAGAAGGAGTTGAGTTACAAATCTTGATTTGAGTAGTAATTTTTCAAGCAATAATAAAAGAATAAAACTTAGTATGAAATACATAAGTGATAAGCAAAACAGCAAGGAAACTAACAAAATAAATGACTCTTTTAACAATGAAGGCTTAAAGAGGTAAAAAGAAACAACCCAAAAACAAGCTATAAAAGCAATATAAAGTATGTTTTTAAAAGTTTCTTTACTTAACTTCTCAACAAATTTATCTACCATGTTCATCTATCTAAATTTTACAATAGCCTGACTATTTGATATTAAGGTCTTTATATAAAATATCAATCACTTTATTAACTTCAATTGCCATATCAATATACAATGATTTATCTAGTTTAAGATCCTCTTGTACCATAGTCAGCTGAAAACTGCACATACTATGAATTTTGCTCACTAAGTCCATAATTGATTGTCTGCTCTTTTTATTTAAGTAAATACTGTTACGCACAGACGCATTGTTTAATAGACTAACTGTTTCAACTGAACCTTTTGCATCGGGATTGCTTTCAAGAAACTCACTATCATATACATTTGACTCTAATTCAAATTTATAGTCAGTAAGTATCTTATAGATTTCTTGAAATGCTGGAATCTTGTGTTGATAAAGCAATTCTATCCTTTTGGAACGATTGACAAGAGCGTTAGTTACAATCCCTACTATTATACCACTGACTATTGGAGATAATACTGCTAGCCATTTAAAAAGTTCTGTGTTATCCATTATCTAGTGAACGAATTTTTATAGTCGTTGAATATGCCCTCAATCTGTTCCTTGATATACTCCAACTCCTCATTATCAGGATTTCTGCTTATGATATAGCCTTTATACAATTCGTCAGCCTGTTTAAATTTCCTTTCACTATTATCAAGACGAATTTGTAACTTTTCATGCATCTCTCTTGCGCTGATCGCCCTACTGATTCCAGAGGATTCAAAAGGCTTTAAGACCTCCCTTACGGTGTTTAAAAATTGTTCTTGCTCAGTCATATTTGAATAATTTAGAGGGGAATTTACAAAATAAAAAACTAATACTAACAATAAAGCCACTCATTTAAGTGGCTTTTTTAATTCTTAATATTATGGATAATGACGAAGATTTCCTAGATTTTTTAGACAAGCTGGAAATTTTGGTAAAAACTTTCCCGAATGACCAATCTGAAATTTTAGCTTTAATCGTGCAATACAGAAGAATGTTGAACCAAGATGATAAGACCTAAGAAGCTTTCTTTCGCCGATTGAGTATTATTCTCAATATTATAGAGGTATTCTTTGGACTTTCCCAACGATTCACCCTTAAAATCAATTTTGGCAATCAGTTCAGATAATTCTTGAAATACTTTCGGTTTATGCTCTGGTATACTATTAGCAAATAAATATGCAAGTTCTACTATATGTTTTATGGTGGTATATTTGTTCATATTTTCAATTTTAAAGGTTATAAATATAGAAATTTAAGGAATAAGAAAATCTTTAGCATTTGAGAAATTATTAATCAGAGCGTCATTACAACACTTTTTGATAATTTCCAAAACTTTTTTATGCGGGATATTATGACCTTGTGCTAGAAGCGAGCTTGCAGAATTATGAGATTTGTAAACATTCATAATTGCAAACCTCACATTTGACTCCGCAAGGAATTTCGAGCTTGGATCTTGTAGCATTATAGCTATTTCCTTGTCAATCGCTTTATCGACAGACTTTTTAAGTTTTTCTTCGGGGGTTGAGAATAGTCCAAACATTGTTTCAAGTTTTTAGGTTAGCCTTACTTTAAATTTTCTAAAGAAGATAAAGATTGAAGTTATGATTACTGTAAACAGAATTACGATTAGAAAGTCTTGCTTTGTTGCTGAAATGTAATATTCCAACTTTTTGGAGTATCCAAAATCATAGTGAAGTTGCGCCATATTCATAGGAGGATTTACAACCCTGACCTGATTACCGAAAGGAGTATTAAAGTCAATATAAGCAATTGGAGTATCTCCACTAACTTGCTCTGTAAATGATAATGTTTTTGGCTTGTAGGATGCCATAAAAGAAAACTTACCTGTATGCTCAATTGCCAAGACTAAAAACCAACCAATAAAAAGAGATTTTAAAACATACTCCAACAGATAGCTTGGAATATTTACATCTTTTTTATCAGCAGTTGGGGCACTATTGCTTATTGCAGGATTTGGGACGCTTACTTTTATAGGCTTGTCATTAAAGGCAACCGCATAAAATACGATGCACATTGCTATAAAAATCAATGCTATTACCATAGGACTTAGAATTAAGCCACTATCAAACCCGAACAGTGAAGATTAGGTACAAAAAAGCGTGGGTTTGTAACTAAATCCTATCTATTAGAGGTTCTGGTAAACCTTACGACATAGAATAAGTACACCCACGCCTAAGCGTGAGCGAAAACCTATTCATTTTGCGTCGTTTTTTAAAAATTTACCAGATTCCTAATTGACAAAATGAAAGCTAACGCTTATATTTTCGATATGTAAAGCACAAATATTATAAAATTTTGAGCAGAAAAGCAAGCGTTTGATTAATATAAAATTTACACTTTTGGAAGCTAAAAAACTAAGCAGTATATTTGTAGTCAGCTGTTTAGGTTATTTCCTAATTAATATTTAGCATTTAATTACACTTAATTTTTGTAATTGGTGTAAAATTGTTATATTTGAAAAAGAAAAACCACAAAGCTATGTTTAATAAAGACTTTAATTCGATTTTGGAAATTGCAAGGGAGTTTGCAACGGAAGAAAAATGTATAGCACATCTTGAAGAGCTATATTGGAATAACGAGCCACAAAGCCCTTTCAGCGAGGGAAGCAAAGTTTATAGATGTAAAAACGGTAAATATAAATGCAAGACTTCGGGAAAGTATTTTACAGTAAAGACAGGTTCGATGTTCGATAATACTAAAATCGAGCTTCCGAAGTGGTTTATGGCTATTTGGATTATCACTTCAAATAAAAAGGGAGTAAGTTCCGTACAGCTTGCAAGAGATTTGCAGATAAGCCAAAAGTCGGCTTGGTTTATGACAATGAGAATCAGAAAATGCTTTGGTATTGAAAACGATACTGACGAGCAGTTTGAGGGAATTTGCGAAGCCGACGAAAGCTTTTTTGGTGGCAAGAACAAAAACCGCCATAAAGACAAAAAAGTTCCAATGTCGCAAGGACGTTCTTTTAAAGACAAAACACCTGCAATCGGGATCTTGCAAAGGGGAGAATCTGAAATCATAGATGGCAAAAAAGTAATCAAATCTCATAGCAAGGTTAAGGTTATCGTTGGAGATAACACAAGAAGAGAAACAATCCAGCCATTTATCAAAAAAGTCCTAGTTAAAGACAGTGTATTGATTTCTGATGAATGGCACGGTTATCGAGGTTTGGACAGTATGTACGACCATCACGTTGTAGACCACGGAAAGAAGCAGTATGTTGATTTTGACAATCCTGAAATACACTCAAATTCAATGGAAGGATTTTGGGGAATCATAAAGCGTTCTTATAATGGAATTCATAATTGGTGGAGCAAAAAACACATGCAGAACTACCTAGATGAAAATGTATACCGCTTTAACCTGAGAGGCGAATCAAACTCTTACAGATTCAATACAGTAATCGCCAATTCTAAAATAAGAACTAAATACAGAGAGTTGACAGCTTAATTTACTAATTTTACAAACTTAAATGAAATGAATGATTAAGATCCTGAAAAAAGAGAAGCTCCTGCTCGATGGAAATATCAGCAAGACGCAATTTGAGAATGAATGGTATTTTAACCTTGAAGATATAGCTTCCTATTTGGAAGAGGATTTATCCGAGGTTGAGAGCCTAGACCTCCCTCTATTGATTGAGGGCAAGCGGGAAACTAAACCAACCGCTACATTTGAGAATATAGAAAAAGGACGGAAAAAAGAAGAACTGTCAGACTTTAATAAGAAGCTTTTAAAAGCGAGATTTTTTAAGAAGTAAAATAGAGCAATGGTGGAACACTGCTCTAAGTATCGTTCTTGCTACTATTGTTCACAAGAGTTACAGTGATGGCATTCTACTTCTTCAACAGGAATAGTAAAGGGATGTCCTTGCGGAGCAATCTCTTTCCTACCGTTTCTAAAACGAGCCTGACGAAAAATCCACTTGTAACAAACGCCATCGAAAAGGTTGTAAAAGTGATTCATATCGGTTGACTAAAGTTCTGTCCATTACTAAAGTCTATCCAAAATTCAACAGTTGTACAACAAGAACGATACTATAAAAATAGTAAATTTTCGGATACAAAAAGCCCCTAACTCAAAGGGGCTTAATTATTTATGAGACTTTTTGAATCTTTTCTAAAACTTCATCAAAAGAGAGTTCTGTATTAATGGTACCATTGACAGTTTTGATTGTGGTAGATATGGAAGTATTTTCTGTATTTGTATGCACTTCTACAATATATTTAACATTGATGGAGTGCTTTCTTTCATATTCATCAACAATTATAATTGAACCTTTCATAACTTTATTGCTTTAAATTAGTTTGAAAAGTACAAAAAATTAAAAGAATCCAAAACAAATAATATTAACCCAATACCTTAACTTTACTTCGCGGGAAAAAGAACTAGAAACAGTTCAAAAATCTTGTGTAAAGTGGGTATACTTACCTTAATCTTTTCCCGCCACTTTAAGCAGGCAGTCCCGAAATAATAAGGGGCGAGGTTCGATTCCTTGAGTGGCACTAATTTTAAAAACATAAAAACTATGAACTTCCTAACAGATAATAAAAGACTACTAAAGTCTTCAAATTTCAAAACCTATCAAGATAAAGATAATCATCGAATTAAGGTAGATTTGAATTTGCATACAGATATTGACAAATTTGAAAAGAAAATACAAGAAATAGGTAAGGAGAACAGACAGTTTAAAGCATTAATGACGGCTTACGATTACCTTTTAGTTAATTTACCGTATGCTCAAAGAGATACAATGGAAGCACAAGGGGTTTTATCTTCAATGAGAAGTGCTATTTTAGATTTCTACGATGAAGATTCAGAAGAATACCAAAAACTATATGAAAAATACGTTTAGTTTATGAAAGAACAGCTTAGAAACCTTATCTTGAAATTAGAGCAAGAAAATAAAGATAGAAGTATTGTTTTAAATGATAGTAATTGTAGTGAGTATGCACATACAGTTTTAACGCATAAGTATAATAATACTTTAGATATTTTAAAACAGTTGAAAGAAATATTACTTTCTTCTTAACCTTTTTACGGCGAATTATGAAAATAGGAGATAGAGTTAAATACAAAACAAGCAAAAACAGCTTAAAGGAATACCACGGATTTATTTTAGGCTTTAAAGCAGATAAGATTAACGTTTCTAAGTACAGATATAGTGATTTTTCAGGTCATGAATTACCGCCAACTTGGATAGATAAAGAAGATTTAATATGAAAACCTACCAATTATCACACGGAAAGAATAAAGACTGCTACGTCATCAACCTAAATAACGGAGAGACAAGACAGTTTAAAAAGAAAAGATTATTTGCTAACACTCTAGCTTTCCTAGTTAAGGAAGGTTATAAACAGACTTATTAGCTATGAGAAATATACTAACAATAGTTTCAGCTGTTTTGATTCTTTATTTAGCTTTTTTATGCGGCGAAAAATCAAGACAAGAAGAAATAGAAAACAGAGTAGAAACAAAAGAATGCTATTCTAAAGAAGACTTAGAGTATATAATCTTCGCAGGAACGCAAAAATAAGCTGTTACAGACACTTTAAACTAATTTTGGTACTCTGATACCACTTAACAAATTAAAACCTCTTAAAAATGAAACTCACTAGCCAAGAATTTAAGTCCACTCTAAACAATTTAGAACGACTACAGAGATTTAAAAAGCCCTTGACAGACTTCTTTGATAAGTTTGTATATTGTAATACTCATCCCACAGATGATTCATTATGTGAGTTTTATTTACTGTCTCAAGAATTTGCGGGAGAAGAAAACTTAAAAAATATTGACGTTGAAGTAGAAGAAACAGCTTTAAAATTGGCGAGATTATTAGAATTAAAAGAGAGACAGTTAAAAGAAAGCTTATTATGAAAACGCAAACCAAGGCACAAGCAATTGCAATTAAAAATGCTTTTGTAAAGGAGGGTAAAAACGTATCTATCTATAAATTTGCAACCAAAAGAAAATATCAATACTTTGTAGGTAGTTGGTGGGAATGGTTGGCTAAAATATCTTAACTATGAAAGACAAACACATAGAAGCTTTTAAGCTCATATTTATAATACTCCTTTGTTATTCTGGCGGAGTTTATGTGGGAAGTATGGGGAAAAATAAAATAGATTTACCCGAAGAAATAAGTCAAGTAAAACCAACAGATACTTTAAAAGGCTATTATGATTCGAAAGGAGTTTTGCACATAGAGTTTAACAACAAAAGAAATCAAAAATGGAAGAATATACAATAACTACAATCGGAGAGACATTCAAGACAGAGGACTTTCAAGAAGCTCAAGAGTATTGGGAAGAGTTATCGGATGAAAATAAAGAAGATGCTGAGTATTTCAAGAAGACTTGGGAAAAGTTTGGCGGTATGTGGGTGGAAACAAACTATGAAATCTTAAGCTAAAAATTATGATAAAAGTAGAAATAAGAGAGTATGAAAGAGGATGGGGAAATAAAGTAGATGCGGTAAAAGAATTTGATACTTTAGAAGAAGCTCAGGAATTTTGCAAGGATTTTAATAGTGTGAATGATTCAGAATACGCGCCTGATTGGTATATGGCTGCGTCTATCATTTAAAAATCATAAATATGGGCGCGGAAAAAAGAGTTAAAATAACATTGTCTTTAGAAGACTTAAAACAAATACTAATACAAGAACTGCTTTTAATTCCCTATGAAGATACAGTGGAGTTAGAGTACACAGAAAAAGGTTTAACCATAAAATATTTAGAAGATGAATAGACTGTTATTACTATTGTTCATAACTGTTTCTTGCGCCGTAAAAGAACCTAAAGGAGAAATAAAAACCCTGAAAGGAACAGTAGATAAAATAGAAGGTAAAAGAGCTATTTTTGTAAACAACATAAAGATTTGTAACTATTTTGGAAACAAAAAGCAAGGAGATTCCATAGAAATAAACTACATTGAAACTAAATATCAAAACGAATACATAAACAAATGAAAACAATTATAATAACATTTTTACTATTATTCTCAATAGTAACATTCGCGCAAGATGAAGAAGTAAGACCAGGGAATGGTCAATGTAATGGACATTATGTAGGAGATGGGCATCCAAGCTTCCATCCTTGCCATTTAGATGATCCTGCCCAAGTGCCTATAAACGATGAGCTTTTTATACTAGGCTCGATAATTTTAATTGGCAGTTTCGCCTTCTTGAAACTTAAGAAATGAGACTCCTAGCGATTTTGTTCCTTTTGAACTTAGTATGCGCAATTGGTTTTCTGATTGCCTTGGAGTTTTTGTATTTGGGAATTTGTATTTTACTGGTTTTTCCTTTAAGCGCGGCAATAATAAAAACAATAGAAAAAGATGAGTTACATCGTAAAAAGAAATAGTCAATACTACACAAGAGAAGACAAACAAACAGTTTTTGTTTTAGAGGAATCACAAGCTTTTAAATTTCAAGAGCGTCAAGTAGCGCAAGCTAAAGCAAATTCCCTAAAAATATTCTATGGAGGTCAACCCTTTGAAGTCATAAAAATTGGATAAAGATATATATTCTAAAACAAAATTAATAGCCTTCAAATGCCTAAAGACAGGTAGAAGCTGTATAAATTCACATAGTGTCAATCATACAGAAGATTGGATTATTACGGGCGGAGGTTATTTTTACAATAGAAAAACAAAAGAACAGGCAGAAATATTAATTAAAAGAGATAAAAAATAATGGAAAATCAATTTGTAAACTATGGTATATCATTAAAGCTAACAGGTTTAGGTTTTGACCAAGATTGCTTAGCCACAATTGACCAAACTGAGTATATTCATATCAAGGGAACAAAAAAGCATCCAAGAGGTGCCATGATGTATAATACAGTTAATTGTCCTTTGTACCAACAAGCCTTTGACTTTATAAGAGAAAAACACAGTCTTCTTTGTGAAATTTATTTAGATTGGGGAAGTTTTTATTTCCGTATTTTAAAGTATTCTGAAAAATATAAGATTATTTATGACACAAAAGCAGGGGAAGATTTTGGAGAGTATAAAGAAGCGCGCGAAAAAGCGCTAGAAAAACTTATAGAAATATGTTCACAAGTAAACTAACAGAAGAATCAAAAACAGTTTTAGAAGTCTGTTTAAAAGCTTACCAAAACCGCAAAGAAATTTACGTAAACACGGATAACATCTACATAGAAACTCAATCAGGTGGGACAGTTTTGATTTTAGATAACGCCATAGTAGCTTCTTGCGGGGATATATTCTTAAATAAATCTTTAAAATCGGGCGAAATATCAAAGATAAAGAAAGAAATTTTAGACTTGATTCACTTAAAGACTTTGGAAATGGCGCAAAAAGTTAAGGAAATAGAGCAAAATAAAATCAATCAACTTAAAGACTGCTTATAATGAAAAACTATAAAGAAATTGAATTCGGATTTGGAAACATAGAATCTGCAATTAAAGAGTTAAAAAGTCACAAAGAATTAGTATTTGGAGTATTCAACGGCGAAAAACTATATTCTGATATAGACGATGTGGATTCCGCCTATAAAAAGATTACGGGAAAAACAAAAGCCGAATGCGAAGAAGCTGAAAGAAAAAGAAGTGAAGATTATAAGGAACAAAAGAGAAAACATACAGAAGCAATTCCTGAACTAACAGAAGCGTGGATTGGAAAAGGAAAAACTGTCTTAGATGAAAAATTCCTTGATGAATGGACTAAATGCGTACCAATAAGATTATCAGATTTATATCAAGGAATGGAACTTGGAATGTGCTTGGATATAGTTAAGGAATTAAATGAGGGATGTGCGTTTGAAAAAGCGAAAGAAATCTTAGAAAGTCAAGGTCATTCAGGAATGTCTTTTGGATTAGTGTGCTCTATGATAAGATCATTTTGTGATAGAGGTGTTGAATTTGTTAATTATGTAAATGAAAAACTTTAATAAACTATTAACACTTCTGTTCTTGTTTTTCACTATCTTTGTGCAATCACAAGTTGGGACAGTGATAAAAATAATCGATGCGGATAGTTACTATATAAGGCTAGAGAAGCAAAAACAGACCTTCAAAGTAAGATTAGCTAGAGTAGACTGTCCTGAATGGAATACAGAACAAGGAAGGATAGCCAAACAGTACGTAACAGAGAAACTTCTTTATAGAAAAGTAAAAATAACTGCCAGAGGCTATGACAAATACGGTAGATTACTTTTAGATATTTACTTGGATGGCAAATGGTTTCAAGCTGACTTAATTGACAAAGGGCTTGCCAGGCATTACAAATACTATGATTCAAACGAGATTTTGGCCGCAAAAGAATTTAAAGCAAAACAACAGAAAATAGGAATATGGGAAAATTAGATTTACAAAAAGAATTGAGTTTTGAAGAGGTAGAGCACTTCTTTTCAATGTGTGGAGAATATACAGTAACTAAGAATGATTCTCACGGAACTATAAAAATTGAATTAAAGAAGACAGATACTGTAGATTATGATTCAAATTTAAAACCAAGTTATACTTATAAGTATACAAGCCTCTTAATCTATCACCCAACTTATCAAACTTTAATAAGACAGATTCACACTTTAGGTTGGAATGAAGCTAATGGAATATATGACTAATGAAAGAAAAAACTGAAGAAGAAAATATGAAAACAATTAACATATAAAGATGTAACAGTTTGCGAAGAGTGGCATAATTTCCAAAATTTTGCTGAATGGTTCGACGAAAACTACAATCTTGGAACAATGGTAGGATGGGCTTTGGATAAAGACATCTTAGTTAAGGGTAATAAAATCTACTCACCCGAAACCTGTTGCTTCGTACCTCAAGAAATTAATAACTTATTCACTAAAAGAAAAAGTTGCAGAGGAACTCTACCCATTGGAGTTAAGTATATTAAAGAAAATAAGAAGTTTTCAGCAAGTTTTAGTAGAAATAAAAAAAACTACTCATCTTGGGTATTATGACACGCCAGAACTCGCTTTCAAAGCATACAAAACAGCTAAGGAAGATTGGATAAAAGAAGTCGCAGACAAATGGAAACATTTAATAACTCCCGAAGTTTACAAAGCCCTCTACAACTATAAAGTAGAAATAACAGATTAAATTAGAAATATGGAACAATCAAAATACATTTACTTTTCGTTTCAAAGCAGTCAAGACTTTGAACCAACCTCTAAAGACTTAATCTCTTTTCAGAGAAAATATAAAAAAGATTTCACGAGTAGGGAGTTATTTGAAAATGAAGAATTATTAGACCAATACAGACTTCGTGGATGGAAATCACCTCGATACTCAAAAATTGTATCAATTATATTGGCTTTTGAACATGAACAAGAATTGAAAGTAAGGTTCATAACAGGTTTAGAAATTGATTTATTTACAGAATTAAATAATGTTCTTAGAAAGAGTCAAGATTACACGCTCGTTGATTTTGAAAGTCAAATTGTGTTACCCTATCTTGGCATAAGAATGTTGCGAAGTGGTTTTATTACTCCTGCCCATAATGGCCTAAAATATAGAAATAGTAGGCCATGGGACTTGAAAGCACTTGATTTACAGCAATATTACGATGGTGCAGGGAATTATAAATCTTCAATAAAAGACATTGCTGACGATTTAGGTTTAAATTCTAACCTAATAATAGAAATCGAAGATGAATTTACTTATTACAATACAGGAGATTTTGAAGCTTTGAAAAAATCTGCCATTCAAAAAGTAGAAGTAATGTCTCAGGCACATAGAATATTAACTGAATTACCGCCTTTACAAACAGTTTTAATCGAAGAAAAGGTTGAAGATGTACAGGAAGAAAAGTTTGAAGTAAACCTCCTGAAAGAACTTCACGAAGCCAATACAATAACGCCCACCTTAAAAGCTAAAATCAAAAAACTGTGTATTGGAAAAAGACTGACAAAAAAAGACAAGGAAAATTTATTTGTAATTTTGAGGGGGATTTTAGTACATTGTGATTTTGAACATAATGACCAAGATTCTAAGAAAGTAATTTTAGATAAAGAAGAACAAATTCGTAAATTAATAGAAGAAATATAATGGCTAAATTACAATTACCCTCAATACTCACAGAAGAAACTTGGTTTTACAAAGACAGACCACAAGACCAAGCAAGACTTAAGCCTTTTTTAAATAAGCCTTATATTTCATACAGTTCCGTAGACAGCTACTTCAATTATCCTGAGGATTTTATTAAACAGAAATTTGCCAAGATTAAACTTCCCGATGGAATTTACGGAATCTTTGGAACGTATTGCGGTACAGCCTTAGAAGAAGGGGTTTTTCCTGAGAATCCTCACAATTTTTATGGGCAGGAAAATATGAATCTTGAAGAACTAAGAGGCGAAAACTCCGAATTTGAAAGAATGATTATTATTGACAGGGGGGAGTATTTTATCATAGGATTTATTGATAGGCTTGCACCAACTGAAAATGGAGTTCATGTCAGGGATCAGAAAACTGGTGGAAAAGATAAAGAAGCTAAATACAAAAGTTCTGATTATATACAAGTAACCCTTTACAGCCATGCCCTTGAATTAGAGGGATTAAATGTAACAGATACAGACGTGTGGTTCATAAGAAGAGTTGGAAGTCACGTAAATCCTCCCTTAGGTATTAGTAAGGAACAGTTTTCTATCCCTATTGAATACAACAAAGAAACAGTTAAATACGCTCTAGATAAAGTTGACAAGGCAGTAAAAGAGATTTCAGACCTATACCAAACTTATGTTAAAGTATTTGGTAGTAAAAACAAATAAACTATATTTGCGAGGTAAAACATAAAAGGCGGTTCCAATCTTACCATGAGGTATTGTAGAGGAGAGCGTAAGGTCTAGGATAATGACTTAGAGTACCTTTTATGTTTTTCGCGGAAAATTAATAACAAAATCAAAAAAAAAAAATGAAAAAACTATTATTTTTAGCTTTATTAGCTACAGCACTAGGAAATGCACAGACTGTTTTAGACTTATCAGGAATGACCTCCAATAGAATTCTAGGAAGTTCTTGTGGGGGAGAATTAGAACGTTTCAAAACCACAGGAGACTTGAATCTTAATGGATTTACTTTAACCCTACAGAATGCGACTTTAGAAGTCATAGGGAATGTAAACGGTTCTGGCTCAATCTTTTATTGCGGAAATTCTGTATTATGCTCAAGACAATCTACTCAGAATAATCCACAGATTCAAGCAGGATTAAGTAGAAACTGTCAGAGTTTAGGTATCAGAGAGTTTAAGAAGATTAGGTATGAGTACAGAAACTATCTATTAACTGTTCCTGACGCTAAAAGTATTCAAATTTATGACCTAAAAGGAAGGCTGGTCAAATCTTTTTTAGGCACGGAAATAAACTTGGAAGACTTAAAAACAGCAGTTTATTTGATTAAAACTGATTTAGGAACTATTAAGCTATTGAGATAAGAGTAAGTCGAAAATCTTTAAAAGAGTAGACATAAAAAGAAAACAACAAAAATGTTAACATCAGTACTATTATTGGTATTCGGAATTGTATTTGGACTGTTTTACGCAGCCAAGAAATTTAAAGTAGTTATGCAAGTACCTGATGCAAGATATGCAACTGGTAGTGGGAAAACAATTACACAGATTAATTACAAGCCCATTGTAGTGGCAGTATTAGGATTACTATTAATTCTTTTTCAACCTTTTTCGGTTAAGAAAATTGAAGCAGGATATCAAGGTCTTTTGGTAAATCTTATTGGTGATTCCAGAGGTGCGTCATCCATTCAAGAGGTTTCAGGATGGAAACTGTTCAATACTTGGACTGAGGAGATTTATCAAATTCCTTTAGACCAAAGAAGTATCAGATACGGAGAGCAACCATCAGTAGCCAAAGGAGGATTTGCACTCAAAATATTTCCATCTTTTAACTACTCTGTTAAGCCAGGAACTACAGCAGATATGTTTACCAATCTTAGAACAGCCTTTAGAAGCGGTAATGGCTTAGAGACTATTGAACAAGGTTGGCTTGAGATTGGAATTTTAGGAGCTGTAAATGATGTAACAAACTCTTGGAAAGTGGAGGATATCTTCAATAAGAAGACAGAATTTGAAGTTGCAATTCAAGTGGAGGCTAATAAAAGGGTAGGTAAATGGTTTAAAATCTCACAGTTGAGAACAAACATGCCTCCTCCGCCATCAATTGCTAAATCTATTGCTGATAAAGCCGCTGCTGAATATGATGCCCAGAAATGGATTGCAAAAGCTACTGCCGCAGACGCAGAGAAGCAACAAAAGATTGCAGTTGCTAGAGGAGACTCAGCAAGCGTAGTTATTGCAGCGTCCTCACAAGCAAAAGCAATGAGGTTGAAACAGCAAGAACTTACACCGCTTTATGTTGAGTATGTTAAGGCACAAGCTTGGAACGGACAACTTCCTACTACAACACTAGGCAATAGTTCAAACACTCTTTTAAGTATCAAATAGATTTTTAGTTGGGCGATAACTTTAAGCGCAAAAGTCTTGTAGTTCAATGGTAGAATGATCCTGATTAGGGGAGGGAATCCTAGTTCGAGTCTGGGCGAGACGCTAACAATCAAAAAAGATATATGAAAGAAAAATTAATCAGACTAGGCTTTGAAAAGTGGTTGGGAGAACAAGAATTAGCTCATTATCTTGTAATGTTTTGGGATACTCCTAAATTTATACAGTTGGCTTATGTTCAAAAGTTTCTAAGAGAGGAAAAGAAAGTTGATATTTACATACTTGGCTATGGTTTCGGCTATTACGCTCAATTAAATAATGTACCTCCTGCAAATCAAGGTGAGGTCAAATATGTTGACAGAAGATGGAACATGCCTCCAAAAGGAGAAAATTCTGGGAATCTTAGAACTTATGAAGAAGCCTTAGAAGTAGGAATATTAAAAGCAATAGAAGATGACAAATAAAAAGTGGACGTATAAAAAACTAGAAATAACACCAATAGAATTTAATAAACTTTTAGAACTAGGAGAAGACGGTTGGGAAGTTATTGGATTTATTAAAGACTCAGGAGTTGAGACATACCTTTTAAAGAAAGAAATATGGTAAAGAAGAAAAAATACTCGATAGTACAGCAAGCAGATAGTTTTTTGATACATATCAACACTTATTATTTCGGTATTCATTTAGTATCAGAAGTTTTAAGTGGCGGGTTAACAGGAGAGTTTGAAGTCTTTGGCTGTTTTGAATCGGCTAAAGAAAGGATTGAAGAGATTTTGGGGCAGAAAAAGATAACAAAAAAGAAACTTAAATTATTCAAAAGATGGAAATAGTGGCGGAGGAAATAAAATTAGGATTGTTAAAAAACTATGAGAGCAAGATTAATTTCTTGCTTTTTTAATTTAACTAAGTCTTAACTTTAATATCAGATAAACATCAGTATATTTGTAGAAACAAAATAAGAATTAAAAATGGGAACACCAGAAATATATAAAGAAGTAAAAAAGGATGGCCTAAAAACTTCTTTTTGGAGGTATAAAGACATTTTTGGATTTTGGAGTTATTATAAAACAACCGCCTACTATTGGAACAATTCACCACTTAAAAACATGTAATTTGAAAACCGTACAACCATCACAATTCAACAATAGAATATTCCTAAGAGAAAGACTAACCACAGGATTAAAGATAAAATCCTCAACAGGAAATAAATACACAATAGAAGGCATAGATCTAAAAGAATCCACAGAAGATTCTTACTGCTATGTGATTCAAGAAGTATGGAACTACAGAGAACTTTTCAAAGACGTGGAGTATGAAATCGTGGGGTATGCGCCCGAAAAAGAAATTGAAATAAAAGAAACAGTTCGGACATCAGAAGAAAAAGTAGACTTATACCTGGAAAACCTAAAAGAAGACAGAAAACTTGAAAGGCAATATAGAGACTTTCTTAGGTCTAAAGAATTCAATCCAAAAGTTTATTCAGGATTTTGGGCTAGAGATAGAGGAGTGTTTAAAATCTAAAAAATAATAGTTATGAGTAAGCAATTATCAAAAAAAGAAGTTTACAAAAAGTTGGAATTTTACAGTAAAGAAATCACACATAAAAAACCGACATGGGACACTGTGTTTAGGATTTATTATGATTCACTAAAGGTTGTTTCTGAAATTCTTTATCATGTTTCGGAAAATCCGTGGCATCCCGAAAATGATTATTCACAAGATATTTTTGAATGTATAAATGAACGTCTAGAAAAATTAGAGGAACTTAGAATCAAATCAGCAACAGAATAACTAACAAATAATTAATTATGAAATTCGAAGATAAAATTAAATTAGTTTTTAAAAATTCAGAAGGAGAAAAAGTTGATTTAGAAATAACAGTAAAAGAAATGTTAGAAAGAAATTTGGATGATTTTTATGAAGATTTAGAAAGCGGAGAAAGTTGCAATTCATCGTCTTGCAATAATGAAAGTCAAAATTTTTGTGATTGCGGAGGGGTATATGAAGATTATGAATTTTTTGAAATAATTAAACTATGAAAACCCTAACCCCAACAAATCTTATTGCGGTGGAAGTGCCGAAAGATGCGAAAATAGGAATTGATAGAACAGAACCTAAATTTTTAAAATTTACATCAGAATCAGAAGACATTAGATACGATGGAGAACATCAGATGTTTTACGAACACGTAGGATGTGATTTCGAAATAATTGGCGAAGTTACAGATACTGAATTTTCGTTTGATATTGAGCCTTATTTAGAAACTTATAAAGTTAAGTATCACGAATATACTCCAAGATACGTGGAATGGTTTGAAGATGCGTTTAAAATGTATGACGATGAAGCGTATACATTCGATTCAGATAAAGCATTCCGAAGCCTATTGCAGGCTAATGAACTTTATTTCAAAAATCCGATGAAAGAGCCAATGATGCACCAGTTATTAGGAGAATCAGAAAATCCTAACTCAGAAGAAAAAGAATGGCAATCCTACGAATCAAAACTAATCAAAGGAAAATTAATAATACTAAAAAGAATTTAGCATGGCGCAATTTAGAAAAAAGTCAGTTGTTGTAGAAGCTGTTCAGTGGAATGGAAATAGTAATAAAAAAACTATCGAAAATTTTTTAGGAAAAGAATTAAAATCAGAATTAGAAAGTGAAACAGCTTACGTAGCTGGAAAAGGTGCGCCAATCTTTAGTTTGTTTATTGAAACGAAAGAAGGAAGGATGAAAGCATTTAAAGGCGATTGGATAATTAAAGAGCCTTTTCCAACTGGTGACAGAGATTTTTATCCTTGCAAGCCAGATATTTTTGAAAAAACCTACGAGAAAGTTTAATCAAAGGAAAACTAATAATTTTAAAACAAAAGTAAAATGGAAAATTTAAAGCAAATGTTAATTGAGTTGATGGCTGATTTTTTAGACAATGAAGATACAATTTACGAACTTCAAAAAAACGGATTAGTTGATCCTGAGGAAGATAAATCAAAATCAGAAATTCATATTAAAATGGCGGAAAAAGCTTTTTACGAACTGAAAGATAAAATGCTAAAAATTAATTAAAAATGGAATCAATCACACTTAAAGAAATAGCGGGGTATTTAGCACACGACTTAAAATGCGATATAGGTTATATGCAAAACACTGTTACGTTAGAAGATGAAATGGACGGAAAAAGTAAACCTAAAACTTTGAATTAAGAAACAAAATTAACAAATACAAATCGAACATTGGTTAAGCACTAAACCGCAATAGAGCAAAACCGATGTTATAAACAGTTAAATTATGACACAAGAAGAATTAAAAACCCGATTAAAAAAGACAAGGGTATATAAGTTAACTAAAAAGGAGCTGATGAAATTACCTGACGGTTATCAGGATGAATGTCAACAAGAGCTAAATAAAATTTCAGGTTATTCTGATAAAAAGCTTGTTCAAGAATACCATAATCAGTGTTACTATTTTGCAACTAGCCTGAGCGGCACACTGTACCCTCATATTGTGAGTGAATATTTGAAAAAGGAAATTAAAAAAAGAGGTATAGAATTAGATGGAAAATAAATACGAAAGAAGATTAGATAGGATTGATTATTTTCCAGAAAGAGGAGAATTTGGTAAAGACTCAAAAGAGAAAGAATTATACTTAACTTGTGAGTGCAGGACAGAAGCTTTAAAGTTAAACCGTTTCTTTGGGGAGGATGGGATTTATTTAACAATTTTTAAATATCAAGGCTCTAATTTAAACTTTTTCGCGCGATTAAAAATGGCTTGCAAAGTATTAAAAGGGTGTGGAATAAATACCTCAGAAATAGTATTATCAAAAAAGAATTGGAAGAAATTAAAAAATTTTTAAAATGACACATAGAGAAAAAATGCAGTGGTTAGAAGAAAATGACCCGATTACGTACTATGAATTGACAAGCAATCCTTGTGGAACGGACTCATCAGGCAGTGACTTTTTTACAAATGTAATTTGCTTTTGTATTTTTATAGGCTTACCTTTGGCAATCTTAACTTGGATATTTATATGAGTAAAGTTTATGTAGTTTGGGCAATAACAGAGGATTGTTCAGAAATTCACGAAATCTGCGGGGATAAAGAAAAAGCAGAGCAAGAAAAGGAAAGATTGTTGACAAATATCCACCTAATTAAATTAGACTATAAAAAACAGTTTGAGAGAGATTATGACGAAGATTATAAATTGATTTTAGAATCAGATACTACAGAAGATTTTGATAACCAATTCTATAATTTTAAATGTGGATACTCTTATGAGTTGAGAGTACAAGACGTATACATTCAAGAACACACAGTAATATGAAAGAACCTAAATTAGAAGATTTTTACGATGAAAATGATCCAAGGGGTTGTAGCACACGGGAATTTGAAAAATATGAAGAAGCATTGAGAAAATATAAAAATGGGAGTAAAGACGACATATAGCATAACAAGAGAGCTTGCCATACAGGCAATCTTAGGAGAAGTTTATTCGGCGGGAGAAAAAGAATTAGAAGAAATTTTAGAAAACCTAATAAAACATCCTTTTCAAAACTATCAAATAGTAAATGAACTAGATAAAGACGATTGGCACAACATTGAACATATAGGACAACTGCTCTAAACAACAAAAATATGCCCGAAGAAAAAGAAATTATATTAGACGATAGGATACAAAAAGTAGGGGTAGTAGCCAAAGAAGCTTTCATTGAATTAAAAAAGTTACAAAAAGGTGATAAGTTAATTGTTAAATCTGGGGAGGACTTTATAGACTCTCATATAGGTGGATTACTTCCAGGTGATTGCATCTTGCTGGCTGGATCTCCTTCAAGCGGAAAGTCTGAATCTCTTTACAGGATGATTGATAAGATGATGGATATAAATATAAATCCAGCCGCAAAAGAATTTGTGAGCTTAGAGTTTAGCTTTGAAATGAGAATGCTCAATAAATTATTACGTTCGGGAAATAGATTGCTCTCAAAGAAAAAGTCAGAAATTTTATTCACCTTATTTGATGAAGAAGAAGCAAAAAAAATGAAGGAGTACTATGATAATCTAAATGATGATAGGCGTTTTGTAGTTCAAGCTCCTGTAACACCAGAAGATTTTTATAAGATGACACGGGATTTTTGTATTCTAAATTCATCGAAGCAGTGTATTATACTTTCAGTAGATCATATATTACTTTACATAGGTACAGATAAACAGTTGGTTTTAGAAAAAGTAAGTGAATACTTAAACCTTTTGAAGCTAGAGTTCTCTAATGTGTACTTCGCAGTACTTTCACAATTGAACAGATCGGCCTTATCTGTTCTGAAGGATAAGTCTAATGACATGATTCCTAATAATGGCCATATCTATGGGAGTAGTTTTATGGAACAATTTGCCTCGTATATTATTATTATCACAAACCCCTATAAACAGGCAATTACTAGTTATCTCAAATTCGGTAAGGATAGGTATGAATACTTATCTGAATTCTTTTGTGACGAAGATAAGAATGGTAAAATATCTTTTGAAACCGCTGGAAATTTATTTTATTTTGTAACGAAAGCCCGTGAAACAGATAATTCCTCAAAAAATTTATTCATTCGAAAAATGGATTTATCAGAGGAAGAATTAAAAAGAATGAAAAAAGATGTGGAGGACAATAAAAATGAAATTTCTACAAAAACAATCTCCCTACCAGTATTTGAAAACTTTAACTCAACAGCTCCACTACCAACAGTTAAACCTTTTGATGCTTTTGGTCAGAGTTTTGAGAAAGATAAAGAACCGTTTTAATTTTAACAGTTTTTATTTGTTTATTACCTTTTTTCGCCCGATATTTACAGAAAAATAAATAATTATGGAAAACTCAGAATTTGGAAATGGCTTAATAGTAGGTTGGATTATTAGCTGGATTTTACTTGGAATGTTAGTTGCTATATTTTTTGAAAATCCCATAAGAATTGAAACAAAAGAATTACTTCAACCCGAAAAAGTACTTACAACAGACGGAAAGAAAGTTGATACAATTTATGTTTATAAAGTAAATCAAAAATAATTTGACAGCTGAAGATATAGAAAAAGCCTTGGAAAGACGTTATAAGGATGATTTGTATTTGATATCCAATGTATACTTCTTTAAGAATGAAACTGATTTCTTAGTTATTAGAAAGAGCGGTCTTATGATTGGGTGTGAGATTAAATGTTCCCTGAGTGATTTCAAAGCAGACTTTAAGAAGTCTAGGCATCAGGGACTTTTAGACGGCTCTGAAGATTTGGAAAACTATTTTTATTACGTCTGTCCTGAAAATCTCATACCTTTAGAATTGATTCCTAATTATGCGGGACTTCTGTATGTAACAGAATCAGGATGGATTAGAGAAATTAAGAAAGCTCCTAAACTGCACTCTAAAAAGCATGAGTATAAAGAAAACCTGTTTAATAAAATGTATTTCGGTTATAGAGAAGCTAGAAATTTAAAAGACAGTCCTGAGTTTTCGGCGCGAAAAGAAACTTAAAACAAATTAAAAATCACTCTAATCTAATATATAGTTACCAAAATAAATTTAGGTAAGTATACCCACTTTACACAAGATTTTAAAACTGTTTTTTTAGTTCTTTTTCCCGCGAAATAAAGTTAGGGTATTGGGTTAATATTATTTTCTGTTCATAACTTGCCTCTATTGAAAACCAATTTATAATAGTCTTTGACTATATTTGTTATCTAATCAAAACTTTAAAAATTATGAGTGCAAGCCTAGAAAAAGCTATTGAGCTGTTAACATCGGAAATTTATTTAATGAGGTGGCTTAATTTAATGTCGGTGTAAAGTGGGTATACTTACCTAAATTTAAAGGGATATGAAAAATTTCATACAGTACTTAGAAGATACAGGTTACAAGCCTTATAGAAAGTTTAAAGACGGTAGTTTAAAACTGACAATTAAAAATCAATTTTCAACTTCTGTGGAGGGTGCTTTATGCGACTTTTGGATAAAAAATGAAGATTATCAAAACCCTATTGTTTGGGGACTAAGTGAAAAAGGAAAACCCCCAACTTTAATATGTCCAAGACCACAAATCTCTTATACAAAGGAAAATACTTATCTTATAGGGGCTTTCGACGACTCTATGAATATATGTCTGCAAAAGGAAGATCCAGAGGATATTTATAAAGCCCTCTACAATAAATCTATAGTTTTCACCTACAAATAATAAGCATGAGAGAAATCCCATTAGAAGAACCAATAGGAAATTTCATTATTAAAAATGCAGAAGGAGTTACTTGTGAAGACGGTCAGTACTATCATTACTCAGAAGTCTGTAAACTTTTAAGGCTACAAAAAGAAAATATTAAGGAACTACTAAAAACACAAAGAGAAAACTGTTATGTTGCAATTTATAATGAAACCCCACTCAATAAAGAAATTGCTTCACTCTGTATAACTGCGCCTGAACCTCCCATAAAATAATAATCCCCTACTTGAGCCTTAATTGGTTTAGGTAGGGGAATTTTCTTGTTTACTATTTTAGATTTTTAGTTAGAAACTCTTTCATAACTTTTACAGCCTTATTTAAACTTCTAGGATTATCATAAATACCTGCAAAATTATCCATAGCGTCTTGATTCTTTATGGTCACTAATTGGTTTGAGAAAAACCCTGTTCTGAAGAATCTTGAATCACTCTCACATAGATTTAAAGAATCTTCTGTTGTAGATAATGGTAATGCAAGAGAGAATTCCTTAAGTACTTTTATCAGAACATACGGTCTCTTCTTAGTGGTTGTAAAGCATTCTCTTACTATAACATCTCCTTTGCGGAGTTTTACTGGACGCTTAGTTTCAATAGAAGTTATTGAATTGATTAAGTGCTTAACCATAGCACCTGAATGTGCTTCATTCTTCACAGTTGCTAAAACTTGTTCTTTACTTGGCATAATTGATTGTTTTAAAATTATTAATAGTCAAAGATAATAATAAATTCGGGAATAAAAACCTAAAACAATGTTAAATAAAAAATCCCCAAACATTTCTGAGTGGGGAGGTATTGATTGTAATCTACTTCTAAAAATTATTATAGGCCACATTAAAAACTTTTAAACCTAAAGCACGAGCTCTTCTTACAACTTGAAGCCTGTCGTCGAAAAGTCCTAAAATATTGTATTCAGTAGCTAAATCTGTCCATATTTCTTCTTTTATCTGCCAATCTGGTCTTACGTCTTTTTCAGCTCTCATTAAAAGAATTTCAAAATTAATCTTGTTTTTGAATAGCCATCCGATAGTTTCATCTCTACATACAGAATCTCTTCCAGAGACCACAATGATTTCAGGATTTGATGTATCTCTATAGTGTTCTGAAGACAATGCTTTTATTACAGGTAGTAAACTTTTACATACATCATCCAAACCTACATTTTTCCAATCAAAAGGACTTCTCTTCCCGTTCATGTGTGCAATCGTCCCATCGATGTCTAATAAAATACAAGGCGGTAAAGATTCATTTAATTGAATTGCTGTAGGTTCATACTTCCATTCCAAATTTCTTATACTTAAATACTGCGAATACTGTTTTTCTATTATTTTAGGGTCAACCTGCCTTTTTCTGCTCATATTTCTTGTCAAGGCTTCTTTTAAGGTTACATCAAACCACTTTAGTTCAATAGGGACATTCCAAAATTTAAACCTATCCAAGTATTCTTTCCTTAAATGAGTGGCATCTAAGATCACGGTTTTATTTTCATTCAGAGCTTCATGAATTAAAGTATCTTCATACTTTGTCACTTGCTTTTCAAGTTTATTTAAGTCAGGTCTTGAATAATATTCTCTAACTGTCTCTTCCGTATAAGAAAATAATAATTCTCGAATTTTATCACGATTAACTACAACTGTTCGTAAGGAGTTTGACGTCCACTCCTCGTGAGCGAACGTTGATTTTCCTGAATTACTTATACCTATTAAAATTATTAGCTTACTCATATTTAAATTCTGTTATTTGATTTGTATTGACCATAGTCTGAACCAAGCTATTTTCTTCTTTAAAGCTCGGGTACATTGAAATCTCTTTTTCATTAAACATTTTATTAAGTCTTTCTCTTAATTCCTGCTCTCTTTTCTCTAGAGTTTCTTTTGATGGGAGATAACAGCCTGAGTAGTTTTTATGTAAAAGCTGAATACCTTCAACCGTTGGTAGTTCGTTATACATTAGTTTTTCAGCCATATGCAAGCTTCTCAAAGCGTGAAATTTTTTCTTATCAGAATTTCCATGAAGTTTTAAATCCCGTTTTGCCACGCCAATAAAGCCTTTTATAATCTTATAAGTTCTACAAAGAAACAAAGGATTTTCAAACCGACCGCTTAAAAGTACTATATCTGAAAGCATATTACCATCTGCGGAGAAAAGGTTCTGAAAGAACTGTCTTTCGGTCATCCAAATATATTGAGTATTATTGTCGTCATCATATTGAAAACTGTGAATATTAGGTAGAAATTTTGCAAAAGTACTGAATCTCTCATAAAAAGCGTCAGATATAACTCTTACGTAATCATAGTCACTCTCTTGATTAGCAATACCGTGTAATCGTGAACCAAATAGATACTCTTCATACTCCCACTTACTTAGCTCTAAATGCTGTTCTTTTGTTATTTTTATGTTCATAATTAGCTTTCTGTTTCTTGAACTTCGTTTTCTTGGTTATCTGACTCCATCTTGATAAAATTAGGACTTTTAAATTTAAAGATTTCATCTGTACTTCTTATTTTAATACATACCCCTTCATCAATCTTGCAGTCCTTGTAACTCTTATTTAAATATTTTTCTCTTAAACTTTCTAGGAAATCTTCTCCGAATTCTTTAACCTTTCCTGAAAAATATTCTTGGACATAATTTAGACCATATTTTTCACAATATCTTTTAACTTGTTCCCAAGAAAACTCATACACATTTCCATCATTAGAGGTTTGAGTTATGCGGTAGATGAAGATACCATATTCCATATTGTAAGTGAACTGATCGCCTTGAATGCCTTGCCCTACGATTTCCCCATATAAGGAAATACCTTTCTCTAGATACTGTTTGTTTTCATTATAGGCTCTTGCCCAGATATCTGAGGTATAGTAGCTTGGGTTCGGTGTTTCCCATTTGTTTGTTTCAGATTCAACCCCTTTTGGTAACTTACCTCTAGGCTTGCCTGATGAGAATATGTAACCATATTCCGTCTTAGGTATGTTAGCACCAAAAAAGTTTAAAACCCTTTCTTTCAGAGAAAGTTTCTTTGCAACCAAAACATTTGAAAGGATTAAAGATGATCCGTGTAGTTTTCGAGTTATAATAATCTCTGTTTCAGGATTAAACTTTTCTACGTTCTTTACAAAATGTTCAGTTTCGTGATGAAAGCGAAATTGGCTCTCTATAATCAAATCTTTAAGTTTATTTTCTTTAGGGGTTTTTACAGAACCTTGTCCATTAGATTTTACTGGGACTATATATTTTTCACACAATGTATTTCCATTAATTTCTGTAAACTCATCGCCTATTTTAAAACTGTTGATATTAGCTCCTTCCAAAAAAGGTAATAGTGAAGTTAAAGGCATAAGCATACCATCCGAAATAATACCCTTGAGTTTAATTGCTTTGACACGCTTTTGGCGAAAACTGATAAAACCACGTTTTTCTTTATTGTAGTTTTCTTCAGCTTTATCATACAAGTCGTTTTTATGGCAGTAATCATCTGAGAGTTTTGTACCCGAACAAAAGTATAGCATTTTTGAACCAACTTCTGTGGTATGGGGTACCACTACATTATTTCCATTAATAACAACCCTAACTATTTTATCTGCACCTTCAATAGAAAATAAATCCTTAATTTCTACTACAGTACAAGCATAATTTTTACTTTGGTCACTAACTGATAATTTCATTTTTATATGTTTTAATATTACTCTGCAAACATAAGCAAATAAAAAACCGCCCACAAGATTTTAACTATTATTTATATGTTTTTTAAATTCCTTAGTCATATCATCTGTGTAAACTTCATAAATAGGAGGGGCTTTGATGTCTGTTGGATAAGACAAACTCCAAATTTCTTTATTATCGTCAGTTTTAAAAAGCATCTGAAAGGCTAGGTATTTTTCGCCCTCTTTCAAAATACAGTCTTCACTAAACCTGTAATCTATAATTTTACCCTCTATTGTATAGTTATCTGTTTCTTCAATAAGCTCTTTTCCGAGCATTTTCTTAACGTCTTCTGGGAAGAAGATATCGAATCCGTATTTTTCTATATATTGTTTTTCTTTCATTATTTATGTTTTTTCAAAATTCTATGTGTTGTTGCTTGCATTGAATCAGGATCTAATTGAAAGGCGGAAATCATTTGAGACAAACCTACCTTATCAGGAATATTTAGAGTTGACAAGGTTTTTGATAATTGGGAATACTCAAAAGTGATGTTAACCAAAGCTGATTCATCCAAACCAAAAGCTTTATTATAATTCTTCTCTGCCAAAGGTTCTAGTTGCCTAATCAAAACTTTTAAGGCCGATTTCAAAGACTGTTTATTAAATTCTGTTCCTTGCAGGCTCTCTAAAGATTCAAGAAGTATTTGTGATTGGATTGTCACGTCCAGGAGTTGCATTCTACTGTTCAATTGTTATTCTTTTATTAATCATCAACCATAACTTTTCATAGTCGGTCAATAAGACTTTATTTTGGATTATATTGTTTTTTACTGTTATTTTCTTTTCTTCGCCTTGGGTAAAGATATAATAGACATTGGGCAAATCTAAAGACTTTTCGCAGTAAATTGGGTATATCACTGATAACTGTCTTTTTAAATTGTTTACAGTCCTTTTTACGTGCGAATAATGTATCATATTTTCCGTGGCAAACTCTAAAAAATTCATTGAAGGATCTTTCAAGTAAGATTTTATTATGAACTCTTTTTTAAATCTGCTTTCCTCAGTTGTCATTTCTTTTTCCTTCCTGATTTTGTCTGTTTGTCCAAAATAATTTCGTCCATATAAAAGTAACGATACTTCTTATCCTTGAACTCTTCTTCAATCCAAGTATCTTTATCTGTCCTCCTAAAAGAGCATTGAGGGTTTTCTTCTGTGGCACATAATATCTTGTCGGAATTTATGCCACACACGGTTCCGCTGTAGCTTTCACATTTAACTTTAAAGCCTTTATATTTCTTGTACACTAGGTACATTCCGTTTGTTTTGTCTGGTTCTTGCATATTATTCAAAAGTGGTTACAGTTTTTAATTTTGGCTCAACAATAGAGTAACTATCTAAGTCCCAATCTGTTTCTTGGTAAGAAGATGTATATCCTAGAAGACTTACGTAAATATTCTCTATTGGGAAATATCTAATCACCTTTATTGTATACTCCGTCTTTAGAGTATCCACAATCTTAGAATCAGGAAAACTCTCCGATTTGAAAAGTTCTCCTGAAATATTGTTTTTTAAATATTCTATTTTATTCATACACGGTCTGTGTCACTTGTTTAGGAAACACCTCTTTTATAGAATCATAAGAGTGTTCATACTGCATATAAGAATCAAACTCTCCTTCTATTTTAACATAAATATTGTGGTCAACAAAATGCACGATAGACCAAAATTCAGAAGTATCTTCTCTTGAATCTAGCCACTCAACTTTGCCGAAAATAGTCTCTAAATAGTCTTGGTTATTTTCAACCATTTCTCCTGCCTCGTTTTCTATTTCTTTTTCATTATAGTTATCTTCGTTGAAGAATACTTCTAATAAACCTAATTCATTAATTTTTTCTACTATTTCCATTCTGAAATTGTTTTTATGTTTTTTCTTACTTCTTTAATGCCGTCCCAATCTGTCCCACTATAGCTTTGTCTAGTACCATAAAGCATGAAATAGGTGTCTGTTGGTTTGTAAAGATAGATTCTTTGCAATACTGAATTCTCAGATCCATAACTATCATACTGTATAGTGTCATTACTCTCTGTAAACTCAATCTCATTTTCTTCTAGAAACTCTTCATAAGTTTTACCTGCTTCGGTTTCCATCTCATCTACAAATTCATAGAGGCTATCAAAATTCTCTAGAATCAAATTTTCTAATTTTTCTGCTGTCATATTAAAGGGTTTCGTAGTCAACGACTGATTTTGTAATTGGTTGAACAAATTGTACTTCTGTGACTTGTGGATTATTTCCATAAGAGTCATCCTCTTCTACAATTCTCAGAAACACACCATCTCCAACGTCATAAACTGTTGTTTTTGTACCTGTTTCTCCCTCTTTTTCCCAGTCATAGTCCGTATCTTCCGCTACGCTTTTATATGTGTAGCTCAGATTGTTCAAATTCTTTAGTACTGAATTGATTTTCTTGATGTCCATTTTCTTTTAATTTGTTGTTAATAAAATTTATATAATTATACTCAGGTCTTTCTAATTTTGGGTAATTCCCTATTGCAAAAAGTGCTATAAATTTTGGGAAGTGTTTTATAATATTATCTTTCAGTTGTTTTTTAAAAGCTATCCTATAGTCTGTTGCCTTATATCTTTCCCACGCCATTACATACGACTCTTCCCTTACAACTTCGCACTTTTCTTCAAAACTTAAACTATCCCACTTCTTTTCATCTAATTCCACTTCACATCCCTCTTTTAAAAGTCTTGTATACATTGGCACGGGATTTAGTAAAGTGTGCAGATAGTCATGCTCAAAAGTATCTTGATTCACTGCATTTGTAAAAAACTGTTCTTTGTCTAGGCTCAGGTCGCTTCTTCTGACGTTTTTATGTACCGTGTTCCAATACCCAATAAACTCTTCTAATAGTTTTAAGTCATATTTATGACCTTTATTTAAAAGGAATTGAATATCAAATAAATGTTTGTTCCAATTTATATCCCAAAACATGTGGGACATTTTCAGAGTTAATAATATATCTGGAGAAATATAATCAGAACTTTCGTATTTAATTAAAACAGGATTTTCCAAATACTCCACACCTTTAGTTTTTCCAAACTGTTTTTGGTCTTCCACAACATAGTCTAAATCTTTAGGTTCTCTTGGAAATTCAGGGTAGTGGTGTCTTAAAGCTGTTGATCCTATAATTATTTTTCTCATACGTGTATTATTTCTACAATATCTTCATCTGTTTCTAATCTTTTCTCAGGCGTTCTCATAACATAGACGTCATTGGTTCTTGTCCCACTACCTAATCCTAGAGTTTCATAGCTCACTAAGTGGTCATAATAATCAGTTTCACGATTTAATTTACATATGTATTTTAAGCGTTTGCCGTGTTTTGAGATTAGTATATCTCCTTTTTTGCATGTTGATAAGTCTACTGCCATTATTTTTTATTATTTCGCGGGAAAAAGTTTACAATCAAAAAGAGAAAACAAATCTCTCATTTGTTCAAAGGTTAAATTATTAGGAAAGTTAAAAAGCATATCTAATTCTTGTTTCATAGCTTCGTTATCTTGAAGCCTTAGCCAAAAACAGTCTCCGTCAAATTCTAGCTTAAATATCTCAGGATTACTTTTGACTAAAATTAGTTTTCCTGTGAAAGTATTTTTGTTAAAGCGGTCTGATAGAATACGCCATTGTTCGGTTGAAAACATCCTATAAAATATTCCAAGATTTATCCAAGTCTAAAACACCTGCAATTTCAAAACTATCGTCTGATAAAGACAATTTGCCTCCATTAGAACTAGACCTGAACTTGTCAAATTCCTTTAAAGCCAGTTCCTTAGCCTGTTCTTCTGATTCTGCCTTTACTGTTGCGCAAATCACGGCTCTATAGCCAATTGTAATGTCATAGTTTGTTTTCATATTATTCTTTATTAATTTGTTTTATAAGTTGGTCTGAAACATACAACCAAGAAAACGCAGAGATACCTAAGAATATTAAAATAATAGCTATTGTACTAAAAACAGTTCCTGTTGTTTCTTCCATTGTAAAATAAATACTTTTTAGCTTTTCTTCTTTCTTTGTTGTTTTGATAGTTATTATGATGGCGGAGGTAATAACCCCAAGCCAATAAAAACTTTGGATAGCTCCCATTAAACTGTTTTATCTATATCTTTAAGAGTCCTCTCCCAAGGCAATGCTCCGTATTCTATACCTTCTGATTTCAAAAGTTTTAAAATCTCCTCAACTGTAATTCTTGCACAAATCTGCGCATTTTTTAATATCACATCGTCGTCTGCCTGATTAATTAACATTCCTGAACCTAAGTAAGGATATACTAAACCCTTATATTTATCTACTAATTCTTGTGCTTTCATTTCCAAGTTATTTGTTTATATTCTTCTTGTAATTGAGTAAAGTTCTTTAACACTTTAAGTGCAGTTTTTATTTCTAATTCCTGCCTCATTGAAGTATAAGCTCCGATTAAATCGTCTTCTTCTGTCAGAGGTTCATTAAGTTTTTTTAATTCATCCTCTAATAACTCTATTGCGTATTTCATATTTTTCCTTTAAATTTTAAGTAGAGCCATAGTTGCAACAGAAATCTCAATAAATAAAAACCGCCGAAAAGAAGTAATACAACAAACCCAACAGTTTCTAACCAATTCCAAGTCCATGTAATTTCCATAATTATATAAGTTTTAATGCTTCTTGTAATCCTGTTTCTAAAGCCTCTTCGTAGGTTTGAAATCCTTGTTCTTTGCCGACTTTTTTAAGCTGTTCACTATTATAATCTTTTCCATCTTGCACATTATCTACAAACCTTGCAATCTCATATAAGTAACCTAATCTTTCTCTTTTGAAAAAGAAATTTGTAATCACCGTTACATCTATATTATGTTTTTCTCTAAGCCACTTTTGTAAAAGTCCTTGTCTGGGAGCTAATAGGATTTTATCATTTAGTCTAATTCTATTCTCCAAACTTAAATTGAGTCTTATTGTATGTGTAGTCCCCTCTTTAGAATAGTATGTAATACAACTGTCCACTAAATGAAATCCAACTCTATTAGCTATTTTTGCGGTTTCAAATGAAACTAAGTTTTCTCTCATAATTTTGATTTTAAAGTATCTCCTATTTTTAAATTTTCAGCATCGAATGGAGGAACTAAAACTTCTATAATAGTATCTTTGTTTTTTAGCATTAGAGCTGTTATGCCTGAACTCCACTTTACAGGCTCTTCAATAAGTACATACCCTTTTCCTTGATACTTTTCTATTGGTTTTGGTTTTTCAAATTTGCAGGATGCTAAAATTGCGCAAAAAAGAATTAAAAACAGTTTTTTCATTTGCAATCTAAAATTAAAATAGGTTTATATTTTTCTTTAATTATCTCTATCAAAGCGTCTAAATCGTAAGAGAAAACTCCTCTGCTACTATACCTAACAAAGTCATTGAATATCTTATTAGATACACTGTATACCTCCAAATTAATTAGAATCTTCTTTTTCATAGTATTTCAAATCTAATTTTATGTGAATACATTTCACCCCTACCTCCTGAATGACAACCTATCAATCCATCTAATTCAATATAAGTACCATCCCATAAAGTGACTCTGTCTTCTAAGTCAAAATCCTTTATGAATCTGTCCATAGACCAATAATTATCTAATGAGTCGGTGGTTGTGAAGTTGTATTCTGTAATTCTCTCACTTAAAATATCTTCTATTAGTTGCATTCTCTAAACATTTCAGGGTTTGTATCTATCTTTTCTTTCGCCGAGTTATACATCAGATCTAAAATCTCATCTGATATAGTATTATTATTTTCTCTAATCCATTTATAAGCTTTAAACAGTTCGTGTTTCTTTTCAGAGATTACGTCTTGTTTGCTTTTAAAGAAGGGTGTCATAAGTTCTAATAAATTCATAAGTCATTAATTAAATTAAACGTGTAAATTCTTCAAGGGACATTTGAAATAAATATTGTTATACTTGTTTTTAATTTTAGCTGTAAAGCCTTCCGTATTTGTCTGCTCTTCATGTTCACAAATTATGTAAAACATATCGTCTCCAACATAATTCCTCTCTTCATCATAACTACTGCTCTTATGAAAAGGATACGATATACATTCTTTAATTTCTAGGTGTGGCATAGTTATTATTTAATTTCCGTTTTCATATATTTTCAAGCCCTTATCAGTTAATCCAATCATCCACATACATTCATCATCTGCTCTTCCAGGATCTACATTTCTTATAATATTTGAATTATAGGGATACTTATTCACTATTTCAGTATAATAAATAGGATTTCCGTGTGGTTGCATTTGGTCGTCACCAAAATCTTTTATTAAATCCCCGTCAAAAGCTTGCAAAGTTCCATAAGTGTTTACTAATTCGACCTTAAGTTTTTTACAGTCCACATAAGCTTTTTTCAATCTATTAAAAGCTTTTTGCTGTTCTGTGTTTAAATCAAGTAGTCCCATAATTTCTTTAATTTCGGCGGAAAAAGACTAAAAATACGAAGTTTCTAGTCTAAATCCTGATTTCTTCTACAAAGATATACAATTAGTTTTAACTGCAAATTTTATTTAACAAAAGATTAGGTTTCGTAGTTATATAGACGTAGATGAGGAATCAGTTATACCTATAGGGCTGTTAAAGAATATTCATTAAAGCATTCATTTGCTCCATTAAATAAAATAAAAGGTTTATAGGTATACTTTTTATTCAATTTTTGTAAGTGTACCTCATACTCGGATGCTTCTCTTGAATTGTTAAAAATAAACTGTTCAATAATTTCATAATTATATGGCATCATTAGTTTTAACCTAAATCTACTTTCTATAGTTAGAAAAGTCTTCCCTATCTTATAAAACTCCTCCTGCTCGTTCCAGCATCTAATTATGTAGACTTTAAAGGAATCGAAATTTTCACTTCTATCTCCTGCGTTTTGCCAATTTGTATAATTCCAACCATTTGGGTTTTCAAGCATATATTTTCCAGTTCTTATACTACCACATTTAGGACACCCCTGGTTACTTAAATGTTTTGAAGGGGTTTGATAAAACTCACCATGTTCTCTACAAATTATTATAGATTTACATCTAGCACAATCATATACAAATTTAGAATAGTCATAATTAGTATAGTGTGTCAAATCCTTAAATTTATTTTTAATATAATCTGTCTTGTCCACAGCACCTAAAACAGTAGGCTGACAGTTGTTAACCAAATCATTTAATAACATAGTACATAACCCATAACTATCTTCTAAAGTGACTTTTCCCCTTTTATAACTTATTATTTTAAATAACCCTTTTCTGTAATATTCGTTTGTTTCAATTAATTGGTTATGAACATAATCTACCTTATTAACAGCACTGTTTATTCCAGGCATCTCTCCTCGTTTTAAACTATTGGCAGTTGTTTTATGAACTCCATATTTTGTTTTAACAAATATCTCCTTATTGAAACCTATGAAGTCTGAAACAATTTCAAAGTTATTATTTTTATAGCTTTCATTGTGTTCTTTAATATAATTTGAATAGTAACTATTTTTATCAACAGCTGTCATAATTGTGGGTCTTGTATTATGCTCATATAAATTTCTAGGGTCACATGCACAAACCCCATAAGGTGTTTCAACTAGTACTTTACATTTATCACATTGATATTCACTTATAACTTTAAAATACCCACTTACAAAGTGTTCATTTTTTTCTAATCTTTTTAAAAACTCTGAATGCTCCATTACTTTGGCCTAAAAACAAGAAAACTCTAATCAAAAACCGCTGGCACAGTTAATGAAAAGAGTTTCTCAATAAATAATTCGTTTATATCAGATAAATATGCCAGTAAGAATCTGAAAAACAAAAATATGAAACTATAATTGATTTACCAAAAGTGTAAATTTTTTATTAATCTAATAATGTTGTAAATCTCCCATTGATAATATTTAATTGTGCTACTTTACCATCAGGATAAATAACTGCATTTGAATTGAGCCAACCAGAGGCACCTTTGTTATACCCAACTCTTAAATGTGTTAAAGTACCTACCGAAACAGAACCATCAATACGATTTGGGACGTGTGAATGGCCAACTATAGTGCGGATTGGTAAATTTTTCAATTGTGTTGGACTAGATCTCGAACCATGTACACCTAAGTGGCTATGAATCCCCAATTGCCAGCCTTTTACATCTAAAGATTCGTCTATTCCTAGAGGATAGACATTATCCAACTCTGTTGAAAATACATAAGGAACAATCCCCTTTTGTGCCTTCCCTTCTGCTAAAACATTGGCAAATTTTAAGTACATCTTCTTATTTGTGGACTTTCTCCAATCTGCACTACAAAGCCATTTGTCAATATGTTCGCAATGATTTGATCGCACAGTTACAAATTGGTACTGAGGGTATTTTTTAAACCACGAAACAGCTTGATTCAATTCCCTCTCTAAAGACCAAGATCCATCCTCTTCTCTTTTTAGTAATAAAAAAGGATCTTTTAGTTCATGATGGCTAACAGAATGAGAATTTACAGGGTCGTGAATGATGATTTTTTTAGGCCTTAAAACCTCCGCCATTTGAAACGACACTTTCTCTGCGATTGGGTTCGTCTCTCCTATGTGAAGATCCCCAAATACCATAGCCTCTGTCGGCTCATTAGAGACATTTACTTGACCATCTTTAACTTGGTACACTAAATCATAAAAATCTCCCTTCTTATCAGCTGTAATGTGCCTTAAATGGAAGCTCTCTCCATCTATCTCTACAATTACACAGGCAATTTGATGATGAAAGGCACCTTTTGCGCCAACTGCCGAATCTGTATAATTTTCTACAGTCACTGCTCCCGTCGTCATTAGTAGTTTATGTGGGTACCCTTCTACAACTGGCAACGAACGTAGCTGGACTCTAGGATGACCTATGATACAACTTTCCAAACCTGTTATAGAATTTAGTCCGTTAAGAGGCATAGAACTGGTCGGCTGAATTTTAATATTGGATAAGATACATAATAGCGGATGTAAATTATGCCTATTGGCATCCAAATAAGGGAGTACTAAAGGATCCCATGTGTTCTTAACATCCTTTTCTTTTTTCTTCAATTGTTTACTTGAAGCTAAGGATGTGGGTGATTTGTATCTTCCTGCGCAGATAAGTATGTCCCCATCAATATGACGTGCATAAGCTTCCATATTTTTAAGAAATGCCTTATGTACAGGCGTTTCTGATTGTGCCCAGCTTATTAAAAACCTATTCTTTGTAGAGTCATGCTGTTTTTGTTGGGCTTCTTTAAATACATCTGTGTCTTCCACTGAAGGTGTGTTTTTCGTGACTCCTGCCTTTTGAAGCTTGTGGCGGAACTGTCTACCTATTGATTCCTTGTATGTTATTTCAAACTTTTCACACATCTTTATAGTCGCTCCTGTGACACTAGTTCCTCTATTAACTAAGTCTACCACATATTGTATTTGCTCATCTGAATATACTTTCTTTTTTCCCATTTATCTAATATTGTCTTCCTCTTGGAAGAGTTCTTTGATTCTGTTTATGTTCATTTATTTGTTTTTAACTGTTTTTTGAGCCGATTTCCATTCATTTAACATATCTTTATCAGAATATCCAAAGTATTTTTCACAGTTTTCTTGAGTATCTTCTTCTCTGAACCATTTTGCAAAGTCTATTAAATCTTGTTCGTTAAATTCTTTCATATTTAGTCTTATTTTAAATTTTCTTCCCGCAAATATTGCAAATCTCAGCTTCTTCTACGGAACCAATCCTCCAAGAATAGTTTCCTATGTGGGTTTCCTCGTGTTTGCAGATTTCTCTCAGCTGTTCTAACCTTTCTTGTGAATTTTTTATTGTTTTATAAAGGTTTTCACATTCTTCTTTTATTTTCATTGTTTTAATATTCGTCAAAATTAAGTCCCCTCTACTGTATCTGGGTAATTAGTGGGGATATTCTCACTCTTTACTTTTAATAGTCTGTGTGTTGGGTAGTGCTCAAATATTTTCCCATTGTTATGCCTATAGCCTCCTGCTATGATAGCAGAAGAATGCTCTCTTACTTTTTCTGGTGAATCTACTTCATATGAAAAAATTCTTCCGTCATCTAGATATACTTTTATCTTATACATTTTCTTTCCCTTTATTAATTTTATTAAGCCCCTCTTCCAACATTTCTGAAAAGCAAGTACCACCGTTATAGAACAAATAGGTAAAGTTAATAGTACCATCAGAATTCTGATTAGTCAAATCTAAAAAGTCTGCTTCCTGTTCCCCTGAATGTTCTAAAATTTCATAAAGAGTGCCTTTATTCCAGATATATTTGATATAAAACGGTTCTTTGTACTTCTTAGTTTTATCGCGGATTTCAAAATATTCATACTCGTCTTCCATTTTCTCTTCAAAATCCTCAATTTCTAAATTTGGTTTTGTTTCTACCCATGCTTGAAGTTCTTGTAGAGAAATCTTGCCAATTGGTTTTAGTTTTCCTGTGTGTAATTCTGTATATGACATAGTTATTTTTCGTTTTTAAATATTAAATACTCTAACTCTCTGATTCTTATTTTTAAACTGTTTATCTTTTCTTTATTGAGAATTTTATCCATTTTTGGATTTTCTTCTCCCGCCAAATCAGATTTTAGATGGTTCAAGCGATCTAGTATGACTTTTTTAAACTTATATTGTTCAATATTTCCTGATTTTATGTATTCTTGTATATCCATATTAATAATTTTAGGTTGGACATTTACTAGGACAATATGTCGAGGTTCTCTTTTAAGAAGTTCTTTCTTAAAATTAATTCGTAGTAATCTATTGTCTCTGTTTTACTTTGATAGTGTCTTTTCCAAGTTTGGGGAGCCTCTTTTCTACACTGTTCGACTCTTTCTTCCGCCGATTTTAATTTATCAGTATTGAAATGGTAATAAAGAAACGCCTCCCAGTAATGATGTTGTTCGGGTGCGATAAAAACAATAGCAAACTGCAATCCAAAGAAAACAAAGCTAAACACAGGAGCATATTCAAATCTGTAGTCAGTGTTTGACCATTTTGTCTTCCATCCAACATCTCTAAGATCAGTTCCTATTTTCTTTGATCGCGGAAATTTATATTTAAGGTAACTTTCATATAATTCCTCAAACGAACGTTCTGTGCGCTTATAACTCCCCTCTTTAGATTTATGCTCCTTGATCCTTTCTATTTCCCTTAAAGCTTCTTCTTTAGCTTTTTTAGGAGTTGCTTTTTTCCATACTCTTGGTGTGAAATAGGGCACGCCTATCTTAACTCCACCAAAGTGGAACTTCCATTTCAAAGGTTTGAAAGGAGAGAAAAATGTTTTTGTAAATATCATTTGTTCATATTTTTATTATCCGTTATTTCAATCATTACTGACTGTTTTATCATTTATTCTTCTAAACTCTTTTTCGGCGCGGTAAATTGGAAGAAAGGGGTTATGTGGTCTTAAATTATCTTCATAAGCTATTATTGCGTCTAAGTATTGATTGTCAATATTTTTGAGCTTTATGTAGAGTAAAGGTTGTTTTCCATCTTCTCCGCGACTACCTCTTGAAAAAACTTCTCTGATTTGTTCGTGAGGAGAGTCTGTATATAGGTAATTTGGCTTAACTAAACTTAAATCTTTGCCTCCTGCCCTTCCATATTGCAATCCACCATCACACATTGTCCCATTTTCACAACTACAAGTTTTGTAATCGTGTACATGTGTGCTTACCAAAGTCTCATTACATTGTAAACAAATTACTGAGTTATAAACTAACTTTCTTTCCATCTTTTATGTATTTAACTGCATCACCTAAGGCATAAAACAGTTGTTCTCTTATTCCTAAATCCTTATGGTATTCTGATATCCAAACATTGTTGTGCATTACTCTTGGAGTAGCGTCAACAATTATATCTAACTCTGTATCACTCATAAATTCTAAAACTACTTCAAAAAGCCAATCAAAGGAGTTATAAAATCTTAATTCATTGTGTGAACGGCATACATATTTACCTAGAGTATTATCATCTAAAATAATCCAATGATTTTTTCTAACCATAGAAGCTTCTATAATTTTAGGTAAAGCTCTTTTCTGAGTCTTATACCATCCTAATTTTAAATCTTTTTCGCCCGAATTAAAGCCTATATATCTCCAACCTAAATATTCAGCTAGTAATTTTGATGTTTCTTTTATGTCTTTCATATTTCTATTCCTTTTTCGTGCCAAGCTTGTTCGACGTACTCTTGATGTTCTAAATAAAATTGATATAATGGTGAATCATTTAGATTATAATGTCTGGCAAAATTATCTTTAGGTTTCCAACAAATATTATCAGCGAGGTAACTAATTACCCCCATCCTATTCTCTGCCATAAATTCTTGCAAGCTTTGACCTGAGTTTTTATCGTAAACATTAGCCAAGTAAATACCTAAAAGTATAGCTAGTTTATTATGAGTGAATCCTGTCTGATCTGAGAAGAATTGAATTCTACGTTTTGTCTCGGTCTTATTCTTGACAATTCCTCCTTCCTTATCTTTGTAGGTTTTTATCAACCACTCTGCTATGACTTCTGTTGATTCCGAAATTTCATCCGACTTCTCTAAATCTCTTAAAAACTCTGTACCTTTTTTATCAATTCTTAAATTACCGTTTTTGATTCGCTTTAGGTATTTTAAATCTAAGAGTTTCTGGCTCGAACTTAAGTTACAATATTCTTCTATATTCTCTTGGTCTTGCTGTTTTACGGCGAGAATAAAAAATAAATCTTCTATCTTAAATTCTTTTAGGAACTTATCTATGATTTTAAAGTTGATGTACATCTTCTAAATATTTTGAATATTGATTTGCTAGAGCTTTTGCTATTCCTGGAAAAGTTTTACTTCTTATTTTTGCTCTGTCTTTTGTCTTTGGAAGCAGGTGCAGTCTTTGCTCTCTACCATCAACTATGTTTGTTGGAGTTAGTTTAGGTAGATTCTTAAGCCACAAACAAGTTGCTTTTGTCTCTCCATGCCCAAACATCCATGGTTGCAATACTTGGTCAGGTTTTCTAAATCTTGAAGACATTACCCCAATTGGATTTTCAATTGCTATTTTGGGGATACCGCAATTATACAGTTTCATAAAAAATTCAATAGCTTCCTCTCTTGCGTCTCTTCTCTTTTGACCAACTAAAGTTCCACTTTTCCTTTCTGGTTGGTCTTTATACCATTTATTTGCAGAAACAGTTAAATAGGTGCAATCTGGGAAAAATATACCTAAATCCCAATTTTTTAATTTTATGGCTTCTAAAACATCCATTTGCAAATGCCACTCAGGGTGACTACCAGAAGTTGGTTGAATATCACAGGAAAATGTATTAATATACCCCAAGTCACGAAAAGCTTGGCAAACAACTTGGGATTCTTCACATCCTATTAAAATATTAATTTCCTTATCCATCTAATAATATTTTATAATTTCTCCATTATGTTCTAAGCTGTTTATTGAAAACTTTTTGACTAGATATAAATTCAAATTAGTATTTGTAAATCTTAACCATTGGTTGATTGCTGTTTGGAATGTGTTTATCGAATGTACTTTAAATTTTCTTTCGTGGCATTCTTCTAGGTAGCAATTCCAAATTAAATCCAGAGGCAGTGTTTTTGAGTTCAATGCTTTTTTGCGATTAGACATCGTCTTTCAAAAATTGTCCATTTTCCATCCTACCTGTACGTTTTGAAATTACATTATAAGCACTTTCTAAACAGTCTTCTAATTTTAAGCCCTGCATCTCGGCTTGAATTATTAAAGTGACGAGAATATCTCCCAGCGCATCTATAATTTCTTCATTTGTGACTACTACTTTTCTTTTTTCATTTACAAAATTTTCCAGCCCTTGTCTTTGAGCATCTAAGCCTTCCCACAATTCATTCAACTCTTCCCTTGTTTTCGACCACTGTGTTAAAGGTGTTGCTTTTTGAAGAATTTCTTTATCTTTCGCCCATTGAATTACTTTTATTTCTAATTCTTGATATCTCATCTATTTCTTTTTAAACTGTCTTTTTATCTTTGTTTCTACTGTTTCGGCGTTTTTAAAAACTGAATCAAAATTATCTTCATCTAAGGCTAAACTTAAATACTGTTGTAGGACTAATTTCAAGGTTTTGTAAGGATAACTTTTATCTTTATGTCTTAAAGTAAAATTATCTTCTGTTACTTCAATTGTATAGTCTTGGTCTATTTTAAATTGCGCCATTTTTCTTTAAGGTTTTGATTGTTTGGTTTACTCTTTCTGTGGCCTCGTAAATCTCTTGAAAACTGTCTTGCTTCTGTGATTCTACTCTGTATTTATTTAAAGCCATTAGTAGGTCAGGAAATGACCATCCATTTTTGGATTTCACTTCTTTACCGTCTTTAATATGCTTTTTCTCATACTTTAAAAAGAAATCGTTTGTTGTAATTTCTATTGAGTAATTTTGGTCTAATTCTAGTGTCTTGTTTTCTTTCATATTGTTTTTGTTAATTTTTGAAATATTCTCCAATGTCTTAAAGACCATTTCTCTACTTCCAAGTCATATAAGAAGCATTGAGGATTATTTATAAGGACTTTGTTTACTTCTTTTTGTGACTTTAAAGGTTCAATCGGCTTTGAAATTCTTTGATAATATTCTTTGGCTAGTTCTCTGCTCCTTTCTCTATTTTTAGCGTGCCAATTACGGCAATACTCTTTATTGTTTCGTGGCATTTTTGTGTATTTCTTCTCTTTCACTCCAAGAAGCTTTTAAGTATTTCTCTATTAATTCCTCAAATTTCACTTTATCATAGTGGTCTAAATTATTTTCACTATCTTGGATTACCGTGTAGCCATTATAATCTAAAATCTCAATGAGGTCTTGAATAGGTACTAAAATAGTTGTAATGCCATCTTCTTGGTCTACATAGTGACCTTCTATCTCTAATCTACGTCTGTCCATTCTTCTATTTTTATTCTCTTTGTGTGTTTTTCTTTCTCGCGGAATTTTTCTACAGTGAATGCTTTTTCTTCACAAAGTCTTAAAAACTTCTTTTTTCTTGTCTTCCAATCAGGGTGAAAAAAATAATATTTATCTTTCATATATTAATGGTGCAGAAGCTCCCTTTTTTAACATTTGTACAATTGTCTGTTTATAAGTTTTTGGAGATTTTTGACAGTATTCAACTTCATCCACTAGATCAAACATATAGTCTTGCGCCTCTTCAAATTCTAAATACCCCGCTCCCACATACCCACCCAATAATAAAGCCGAACTTCTACAAATAACGTGTCCAGTCTGTTCTAAATCTATTTTGAGCATCATGTTTCTAATCATTCTTTTTATACCTAAAACATCTTCCTCTGATATATTCTCTAGAGGTTCTATCTCTCCTTCAAAAACCTTAAATTCATCTAATTGAATACCTTTTTTATTCCAAACTGTTGCATCCACTCTATATAGTAAATCTTTGTCGTATGTCAAATAATTTGGTAATGAGCAATTTTTTGAGCTGCTATCGATACCCAAGTAGTTTTGAAATTCATCCATAAGTCCATAGTAATAAGACTTGAAGTGCTCAACAGAAGTACAAATTGGAATCCGCACCAAGGCTTTGACTCCTTTCTTAGATGCTGAGAGAAAAGAGGCTATTATAAATGGGTAAGTATAAAATAAGTGTTGTTTTAGTTCTTTTGCAAACTCTACTTCTAGATTATCTATATCAACTAATAAAATTCCTGTCCAAGATGTAATGTTTTCATAAGACCTGCCTAAACCGTCAGTTTTTATACATGGTGTAAAATAAAACGTTTTAGATTTTAATTCTGTTTTTAGTTTTTTATCTCCCGCTAAACTCGCTTTCTCTATTTGTTGAAATATCTCTTCTATGTGTGGTTTAGGATTCTTTATGCTATAGAGATAGTCATATAGTGTTATTTCTCCGATTGGAAGCTTACTCTCAATATTTGCCCTGTAATAAGGAAACCTAATTTGTAAGTAATCATCCATTTTATTTTCCCAATCTTTTTAACTCGTTAATAACTCTGATATTAGCTTGCTTCTCACACCCTGTCTCACACTTTTCTTGTAGAGCTTCAAGTTCTGAAATTCTTAGCTCCAAGAAATAATCAAAACTTTCTTCTACTTGATATAATGCCAACATCAAGTGTTCACTACTCCACTCTTTGAATGTTTTGTAATTTTTATATTCTTGCATTATAAAGTGCTTCTAAAATTCATTATTAATTTACCTAAATTATTTTCGCCTTTACTAGTTTTAAGACACACTCCCCAAAACTTATCTCCCCAGTTATTGCCTTCTTGAATATGCAGACTTTTTGTATTTTTAAGTAATGTTCTGAAAGGCTCTTGTGAGAATTTTTGTTCTATACAAGATTGCATTACATCGAGTTTAATATCATTCCAATTAGCTATGAGTTCTATCTTCTTAGATTCTCTTTTTACTTGTCCTGGCGTATTTTTAGGATTTGCACAAAACTCTTTCCACCACTTAACCACCTAAAATCTCCTTGAAATTCTTTTATCATTATATAAACTGTTTTAAGCGGTTAATTAAATATACATTCTCAGGATTCGTTGTTTTTAAAATTTGAACAGTTTCTCTTAGAACTTTATTTAGAGCTATTGATGCGTTTTCTAGGGGTTTTAAATCTCCTGTTTCCTCCCAATATTGCCAGCATTGTGGTAGGCTGAGTGAGTCAAATATTAAGTTTTCTTCTAACATAATATCAGCCTTTTATCGTTATAAACAAAACTGTCATAAGCTGAATAAACATAACCGTCTTCTACATCTCTTTCAATTGGTTTTGTGAGAAGTTCGGGATTCTCTTGTGCAAATTTCCTTAAATCTTTTAATCTTAAACTATCTTCTGTTTGCCCGCCAAAAACATAATCAACAACAGAATAAGTATCGTTATAAATCCCTCTGATTTGATCGAACTTCTCTGTGTCAATTTTTTCAATGTTATAGGCTTCTGTATAACAACTGTTTAAAACTAAGACATCATCTAATAAATCTTCCGTCTCTCCTATCAGTTCACCTAGAGTGAAATCTGATTTTGTAAATAATATTGCTTTCATCTTTTTGTTTTTTCAAAGGTAATTAAAAATCGCCGAATTAAAAGTTAAAGAAATAATAAAGTTTTCAATTGACTGTATTAATGTTAATTGCGTCAGTTAGTTGACTGAATTTAGATGTTGCTCCCATTCAGAATTACCAAAATCTCTCCCGCATTTAGACTCTTCATACACTTCTAAAAGTGTTTCAAATAGATTGGCATCTTCTAAATTTAAAGTATTTTCGTAATCATACCTACCTCTTATAGTACCATCTTCATACAAATATAAGTCACTTTTAGATTGGGTTGCCAAATCTATATAAAATTGATTGTAAATTAAATCATAAGTTAGGGTGGCAGAATAGATACCTTTAATAACCAACTCTTTGTATATTCCTATTAGTTTCATAAATTAAATATTTTTAAAACATTGTCTAGCTTATCTACTGTCAGTTCTTTATCGTAATCCCAATTATGAAGATTAATCAAATCTATCACTTCTTTTGGATTTTCTTCTGACCTCTCGCACAAATAAAGCATGCAGTTACAATTATCCAAATCAGATAAACTTAGATATCTATTCCTACCCAATTCTAAAGTTAGACTATTACCTATTGTAAAATGCGGTACTTCTTGAAATCCGAAGTTTTTTGCAATATCTCTTGTTAATTTCATAATTTATTTATTTTAAAAAGCCCAATAAAAGCTAAATTCAGTACAACACTAAAAGCTAATTTTACTGAGGCCTTCATAGTATTCTTCTACTTATTATTTTCTGTTGACCCTTTTCTCTTTCTTTTTCCACTATAGCTTTATCTAAGACTTCCAAAGCATACTTTTCATCTCTAAAATTGTGCGTCCCGTACCCAGAAGCCGTGAGGTAGTAAATCTCTTCATACATTACTTTCCCTACAACATAGTTTGTTTTGTTTTTTAAAAAGGGTATCCAAGAATGCTTTTCAATAAGTGTTGCGTAAGGCTTGTAATATACTGTACCGTCTGCTCTTATTTCTTCTATTATGTGCTTTTTCCAATTCATTTTTATAATTAAGTTTTTTGGCGCGGAAAAAGAATTAAAAACGGTTCTTATTCCACAAAATTATATAATCCCTACCTAACCCTTTACGGTAATGCATAATCAAAATCTCACTCTCCTCAATCCATTCAATGTCGGGCTTATAGTAGTTATAAGCAATGAACAAGAGGATTAGTATTATTAGTGTCATAATTTCAAAGCTTTATCTAAACTGATTAAAAAATTACCCTCTGGTACATAGCAAGTATTTCCTCTGAAAGTGTCCCACATCCAATCTTGATACTTAGAGTTGTATTCTTTCATTACTTCTTTGAACTGCTCTTTTGTTTTTAGCTGTATGTATTTTACCATCTTGACACCTCTCCTCCTAATGAGTTATCTTTTGTTTTTCGCGGGAAAAAGAATGTAAAACAGAGAAAAGAAACTGAAAATAAATAATCAGTAAAACCAAACCCAAAAGGCAAAGCCCAATCGTAAATAGACCAATTAATTTCAAAACCGTTTCTAACTCTATAAAAGCCGTTTAAGATGTTTAAATGTTTTTTACGTGATCCCATTTTTATTTGTGTCTAAAATTAAACTGTTTTGTATAGTCCCATTGTTCTTCTAAATCCCTACCGAAATGTTCTTTTCTGAGGTGTGGTTTAATTTTATTAAGTTCTTTTTCTGTTAAGGGGACTAATTTTCCTTCAATAAATAATTCTAAAGCCCCATAAGAGCCACCATAAAGAAACTTGGTTTTTTCATCTCCATCACTTACCAAGACTGTCCAAGTGAAATAGTTGCTAAAGCAAACAACTCTGCCTTTTTGTACCATTGTCTTCCGATAAATTCCCATTTCAAAACTCTCTTCTGCTCTAAAAAATCTCATATCACTGTTTCTAATTGTTCAACTTCCGTTTCTACTTCTTTCTCGCTCTCTTTTAATGCTCTGAACCTCCAAGAAGCAAAAGCAGGTTCCATAGTTTTATTAACCACCTTAAAATACTTTAAATCATTTCTAACTTCCTCTAAAAGAATGCCTAAAACAAAATCGAAATCGTGTAAGGCTCTGATTGTATATTTCTTATCCTTTTTGATCCAATTTGGCATGTCTTTTTCAATTTCGTCTTTTGTGTGCGTTTGCATAGATGAGTCTATACATACGATTGTTTGACCTATTTCGAACATTTTGCTAAAGCTTTTTTAGTTATTAAAATTTGCTCTTTTAATATGTTCTTGGTTTCATCTGATATATAGCTAACCCCAATTCGACTTTTATCTAGCTGAATCTGCATTAGTATTAGTTGGTTATCCAGTATTAATTTCTCCATTTCTTTAATTTTCGCCGAAAAAGATTAAAAACAACCTCTAACAGCATTTCTTCTACAAATATAATGATTAGTTTTCTTTCTTGTTTTGAATTTAAGTATTTTTTAACTTTTCTATGACTTCTTCTATTGGAGTTTTAATACTTAGACATTCTGTATAGCCATTAAATTTAATATTTGGTTGATACTTGAAAGAATTGTATTTGTTTAACAAGTTGGTTTCTAAATCAAAAATACAGCCTGGGCATTCTTCATCCTCTCTTGTATAGATTATTTCATAATTATAAGGCATTTCCCTTTTCCTTGCAAATCTTTTCTCTACTGTCCTATTAGTAATACCTATCTTGTAGAACTCTTCTTCGTGATTACTTATTTTTAATATATACATTAATGCAATTTTACCTTTACATGAACTGACAAATGAATTTTTCAAAAACCCTAAATTATCTCTTTTACATGAAGGACAGCCTACCATACCATATCTACAACTAGATGCGGTCTGTTCAAAAAATTCATTATGAATAGTACATCTAAGCTTAAGAGGTAATTTTAAAGATATATATCCGCAATCTGTAAAATCTACATTTATATTACCATTTTTTAAACTATTAAATAAAAAGTCTTCATAAGACATTGCCATCTTTTCCGCTGCTCGTTTCGTACTACATATATTACATCCTTTTCCATCTAAATGATTGTCACTTTTTTGTGAAAATATATTACCACATTTATTACAAGTTATTTTTATATTTTCTAAATAGTTATGATCTTTTTCATAACTATAAGAGTTCCCATGCACTTCTCTATATTGATTAACTCTATATGAAAATCTATCTAAAGCGGATGATACATTTGGTGTATGACCTTGTAATAATTGTCCTGCAGTAATTTTCAACTCTCCATATTTATCTTTTACAATCATGTATTCAAGTGCTTTTGTATATTCACTAATTACTGTAAATTTTTCTTTATAGTTAGGGACACTCTCTTCTAATTTTTTCAAAAAGAAAGATGTTTTATCAATTGAAGAAATTATATTTGGAATGTATTTATAACTGTTATTAAAAGTAATCCTCACTTCACCATATTTACATTTAAATGTTCCATACCCTGATTCATTTGTATAATCTGAAATCAATTCATACTCTTTTAAAAAATCAGGATTTAAATCTTTTAATTTATTTAAATAGTATTCTTTTTTATTAAGTGCTGTTTGTATGGATGGTTTAAAACCTCTTAGTAAATTCTTAGCAGTCGCCCTAATTTTACCATATTTACTCTCTATAATTACATTGAAACAAGATACATATTCAACAACATTAAAAAAATCAAAGAATTTGGAATTAAATTCAAATAATTGCTGAGCAAAGTATTCAGTCTTATTTTCTGCGGATTTTATAGTAGGTGTTCTGCCTGATTTTAAGTTGTGTAAGTTTTGCAAAACCACACCATATTTCGTAGAGCATTTAAATAGTGCAGATGTATTGAAGGGTATTTCTAAAGGTGTTAGCATTAAATCAATCATAGACGGGGTTAAAAACTCCTCAAATTCTTTTTTAAATTTTTCCATTTTTGGGCTTATAAAAAACGAGAAAACCTGTAGTCGGCTATGGCGGTAGCTTCATACAGGTATCTCTTATTTATGTCTTTTGTTGTAATATTTAACTTTCAAAAATCTCCGCCAAGAAATCTAAAAAACAAATATAGAATTTTAATTTCAGGAAAGCAAATATATTAACTTGGATTTAACTTCTCCTCTTTGATTTGTTCTCTTGTTTTTATATCACCATACTTTTCTATAAGCCAATCCTTCTTATAAAGCTCCTTTTGTCTTGTTGTGGGGATTTTTTTTATGCAGTAAGCTACAAACTTCTCTTCTTCTTTTTCTTTCTTTAAACGCTCTCTATCGAGTTTTCTTTCATTTTCAATTCTTTCGGTTGTACCATCTACGTTTTCTATGATTTTTCTAGCTTCGTTAATATAATAATCATAATTAATTTTATAGTCTTCTTTTTCATAGTAATCCATAAACATAGTTACTTTATTACCACCAACTGTTAATTCCTGTCTACCATCACTATAATTTTTCTTTAGATTTAAACCATCGTTTGAAACATAAAATCGAATAACCTTATCCTCAATATTTTTTACAGTTTCTTTTTCATCATTTTCCAAAGTATAATTTTGATTACTTTGAATTTTCTTACCTATGCAAAAATCATAAATTCCCTGGTTTTCAATTTCTCCATAATTGCCGACTTTTAAATGATTTTTTACAGTTGTTTCTACAGGTACATCATTTACAAAATATCTTTTAACTGCTATTTGTACAATTCTTTGTGAGCGGTTTTTATGTAATTCTAAATCAATATCAAAAGCTCCTTTAGTTTTAACTTTTCCTTTAATATCGATTCCTAAATAATTGTTAATATCTCTAATGAATAATTTTTCATAAGTTCCATATTCCAATTGAAGTTTGGTTAAGTTTTCAATTCCTACACATACATCATAAACCTCTCTTTTTTTATTTTTTGGAACTACAAGTTCTGCTCCATCAGTATTCGCCATAACCATTCTCACACCTTCTATTTGAGAAAGTTGTTCACATAACATAGAAAGTATTAATTGACCGTTTACCGTAATGGCCATTTGAAAGAATTTATCGTATAGGAAGCTATGTTCATCTCCTCCTTTTCCAAATGCAGAATTCAAAAGTAACTTAATTGCAGTATTCTGAGGATTTGATTTGGGAATTAATTTTCTCTTTTCAAATAATTCTTCATATAAATCACAAAAAGAATCCGATAAATGTCTTGGATAAAATCTATTTTTAATTGAAATATTGGGATAAAAACTCGCAAAATCTATCGATAGAACAATGTTTTCTTGATCCGACTTAAAAATGGAATTTCCGCGAGCTGAATGAAGCCCGCCTAATCCATAGAAATATTCCATCTCATCAAAGACCATCAAGTGTTTGAAAGCATCCTTTGTATTTTCTGTTATTTCTTGTTCTCTGAAAAACTCTAAAACACTATTAAACTCAGGTGTTGAGAATTTTATATAAGGTAGAATTAATTCATTTAATTTAATTACAGATTGTCTTGTCTGCATTTTTTTAAGTTTTGGTTTTTCTATGCCTAATTTCTGCGACATCAAATCTAAAAACAATGCTTCTCCTATACTACTATCCGATTTATTAAATAATTCTAAGTGTGGATTTTCCAATTGTTGAGCAAATCTTAATTCTACAAGTTTTTCTGATTTTATAAAAAACTGTTCTGTCGCATCAGTATCATTTTTACAATAGTCTATAATATCATCGAATTTATCAGCCGATAGTACTTCGTCAAACTTATAAGGTAAGTCTTGGATTTTTTTCCAATTCATTGAATACTCCAACCATTTTAAACTCGTAGATCTAGCACGGTTGTTGTAATGTGACTGAAGGTATAAATCTAATTGTTGAAAGCTCAATTTAGATTCTTGATAAGGTGGGAATTCTTTATTATTTATTTTTTGAATAACATTTTGAGCAAACTCCATAATGTGTTTTGCTTTTGTTTTTCCCGAAAGTTTTTTAAAGGAAGCGTTAGCATCAATAAGCCATTGTAAAACTTGAGCATCGAAACGAACATTATTAAACCCAATGAAAAACCACTTATTCTCAGTACCTTGTTTTAAAAAAGCCACTAATTCTTCATACTCGTCTTTTCTTTCACTAATTTCAAAAACTTTATATCTATCCTTGTATTTAAAGACAGCGCAAAAAATTGAAAGGTATGTTTCAATATCGTATGTTAGAAAAGTTGTATTATTCATACTTTTTTAATTTTAAGCTCTAGTTCTTTGTCTAGGATTTCGTATTGTTTTTGTTTGTAAATGTAGTTCAAAATTATAGTTGTTTTATGCCTTTCGGCGTTATACGTTTATTTCCTGCTTCACTGACCTTGCTAATGCAAGAATTCTCCACAGGCACTTCGGGCATTTTTGTCCCTGATATCCCTTCTTTTAAAATATTTTTCGCCGCGTTTACGTCACGGTCTATTTCTAAATTACAAGATTGGCATTTGTAAGTTCTTTCAGATAAAAGTAGAATTTCTTTGATATTACCGCAACCTGAACAAGTTTTAGACGAGGGAAACCATCTGTTTATCTTAATTAAATTCCTACCATACCAATTGGCTTTATATTCCAACATCTGAATCAATAATCCCCAAGATACGTCTGAAATATGTCTTGAAAGCTTCTTTTCTTCCATCATACCTTTTACATTTAATGTTTCAACTACTATGACTTGGTTATCGTTCAATAGTAAGTTTGTGATTTGATGATAGTAATGCTCTTTCTGTCTTGTAATTTTTCTGTTTATTTTTGCTATTTTTATTTTTAACTTTTTTCTGTTTTTACCTCCTTTTTTAGTTTTTGAATGCTTTCTTTGTAACTTCCTTAATTTATAGTAACTTGATTGCAAATACTTTTTATTTTCAAAAGTTTCTCCTTCAGATGTGATAATTAAGTCTTTAATTCCTAAGTCTATTCCAATTTTACTTTCTATTTTAGTTAGAATTTTAGTATCCTCAGTTTCTATTAAAAACGTAGCGAAATAATCTCCACATAAATCTCTTTTGAAAGTACACTGCCTTATTTTATGTGTTTCTAAAAGTTCATTATACTTTTCAGAGGTCTTAAAATTTATTTTGTTTTTAAAGAATGTTAAGTTATTATTTTTACAGTATATTGCTTGGTAAGCTGTAAATGATTGCAAACCTTTCTTAGACTTAAATTTTGGAAATCCTGAGCCTTTAAAGAACTTTTTATATGAAGCTTCAACATTTAAAGCGGCATCTCTTACACACTCTGCTTTACATTTTACAAGCCACTCAGACTCTTTTCTTATTTGAAATAATTCTTTTTGCATTGTGAAACCTGAGACATTTACTTTGTAATTGTCCCAAAGATGCTTTTTGTACTCAAGGCACAGATTGTAGGAAAAACGATATCCCTGGAAATGCTGTTCTAACATTTCTTTTTGCTTTTCTGTTGGATATAGTTTTACTTTTAATCTTTTGTACATTTTACTCGCTTAATTTCATTCTGACAAAAGCGGAAACTGAAATATTCAGTTCTTTTGCTTTTTGTTCTATTTTTTCTTTAAGTTCTTTTGAAACTCTTATTCTTAGTTCCTCTTCCATAATACTCCTACAAATATACTACATTAATATTTAATATCCAAATGTTTGTTAATTTTTTAACGTTTTACTACCAAGTTTCTGTAGAAGTTTTTCTGACCCACCAACTCAAACTGTTTCTTAGTTCCAAACGATAACTATCAAAAATATCTCCAACCTTGTAGAAATCTTCTCTTGGTATTTTCCTAATCAGGTAGTAATCATACTCTACTGACCACACTCCCCAAGTATTGTCTATGTATTTTCCTTTGTGCAGATTTATAAAGTGAATGACTCCATAGCCGTTTTTATAAGCCATTACCATAGCAATTTCTTTGTCTTTCTTTTTTATGGCGAAGTCTACACTATTCAAATGACATTTATATGTCCAATTTATCTTTCCTACCTTTACCTTAATCTTTTTACAAGTTGACGTGATTTTGTCTCTTATTTGTTTTTCGGCGATATTATTGTTGAAGCTAAACATACTCCCTAATACCCTCTCTTAGGAATTTATCAGCATATTCTCCTAAAACTTTTACCGAACCTTCATAACTGTCTTTATTCCTTGATACGTATTGTACCTCTTCAATTAGGTCTGTTATTAAATTACACATCACTTTCAAGTTTTCTAATCTTTGAGGATCTCTTGAGGCACAACCTAGAGGATTTATTTCTCCTACTAATTTATTTACTATTTCCTTAATTTCCATATTACATTACTTTATCAAACCAATTTAAAAACTGTTCTATCTCTTTTCTGTCTATAAATAAAAATCCGTGAATTTCAATCTCTTGTGTTTCAATGCTTTTCCCGCCGATTTTAAAAGAGCCGTCAAACTTTAATACTCTCTCAACTTCTTGTAAAAAGTCTTCTTTGAGTTCATACATCTCTCCACATGGATAATTATTTACTTCTATTTTACCATTGTCGGCAGAGAAGCTCCCATAAGTTAATTCAATCTTGTTTGTTACCATAATTATTGTTTTAAAAGTTCTTTGAATTGTTCTAGTGTTATTTCTTGGTCTTCTTCTACCGTAATGCTTATATTGAAGTCTGTTTCATCAAAATATAGAAAATTATAATAATCTTCTTTGCATAGCCAATATTCGGGACCAATTTTAAAACCAGCATCTAAAATAAGATTTTCAACCTCTCACAGCATTTCTTCATCCTTGATGAACAATACCTTGTTTTTAAATTGTTTCATAATTAAGCGTCTTTTAATTCAGACCATTTGTTATAAAAGTTAACTTCTAAGTTTCTTAGTTCAATATCCTCCATTTCAGATAGGCCAATTAAACTTTTCTGAGTTTTTAATTCTTCTAATTTATCGTGGATTTTCCACACTTCTTCCTTTGTTGTCATCCTCTATATAATTAATTGGTTCTATGTCTTGTTCGTTTTTCTTTTCTATAACTACTTCGGGTAAAAGGTTTCTAATTCCTAATTCGTTTGTTTTATAGCTTTCTGTTGTGTACTCTGTTTCTATGATTATTTGTTTAGGAACTAACTCTTGCAAACCTGCTTCGTTTACTTGGAATACTTCTGTTTCTTGTTCTTGCGCCGAAATTAAAATCGGAAAGAGTAAAAATAATATTAATGTTTTCATGTCTTTTTATTATGTTCGATTAATTTATTGAAAGTGTCCTCTTCTAGAATTTCTTTTAAAATATTTTCCGCCTTATGAGTCCAACTAAGTCCATAATGAGCTGACTTAACTTGTTCATAGCCTAATTTTTCTAGATTTTCTTCTATAAGATCTATTATTTCGTCAGTAGCTATTCTTGCAAAATAACCTTCTTCCTGCTCTTTGAATAATTGTTCTATGTGAGTTCTTATAATCCATTCGCAGTCTGCTTTAAACTGTTCTTGTTCTTTAGTTTTGTGCGACCAAATTGAATGGCTGTCTCCATCGCAATCATATTGTGTCAGTTCAAATATTTTCATTTATTCATTTTATAAAATTCTTCTGCAAATCCTTGACTGCACAGGCTTCGAAAGTCCGAGTCATTTTTTATATTTTCTTTGAATGGGTAAAACTCTTCTAAGTGGTTTATTGCACTTTTATGTAGGAAGGCTAAAGACGGCTTATTTCTTCCTGGTCTTACGTATAAGTTTTCATTCTTCAAAACGTCTTCCCACTTTTTAAACTTCTTTTCGGGCATTTTAAAATTTCCCCACAAAGCTGTCTTTTTAGTATAAGGACTTCCAAATTCCCAAGGTTGGTAAACGTCTTTAGGTTTTCCTAAGATGTCTTTGAGCTTTCCATTATAAGGGTTCTCTAGGAGCCACCATTCAGGTTTAGTTTCTTCAATTATTCTTAAACAATGATTGACTAAAAACATACCTTTTTCTAAGTCATTTTCTTTGTGAAAGCCTTTGGCTGTTGAAAATTCTCTACAAACTGGATTGCATATTACTCCATGTATTTTTAAATCGGTTTTGAAGTTTTCTACGCCGATTTCCTCACCAATTAAAATAACATTATAATCAGAGTCCTTTTGATAGAAATAGCTGTCAGAACCTATATCAGCACAGAGGTGTAAGATGTTTCTCATTTGACTAATTTTAGTGCTTCATTAATTCCAAACTCTAGAGCTTCTTCGTAGGATTTATTTGCTTTTTTATCAACCCATTCCTTGAAAATTTCTTTAGTTTTATCTAGTTTATTAGTGACTTCTTTTACACGTATATCATCAATTTCTTTTGTAACTGAATAATAAAAAGCACGATTTAATTTATACCCTATTGATTTTTGTACGAATATATTAATATGCACATTATACTCTTCTCTCAACCATTTTTGTAAAAGTTCTAAACTTGGTGCGGGATATCTTGAATATTCGCTTGTACTCTCTTTGTAACCTTGGAACGTATAATCTAACTCCCCATAAAAATCATAAAATTTATCGTCCGATTGAATCCAATCAAAACCTTTCTTTACGGCTAACTTTACTGTTTCGTAACTTGCTATTTTAAGTTCTTTCATTCCCATTTTAAGATTTTAATGTTATTTGCTTTTTCAAACTGTTTTATTACCTTTTCTTTTTCTTCGCGGATTTTTTGTGCTGAGGGTTTCTTAGTAAATTTAGAAATTGCCACGCCTTGGTCTGATGAACCTATGCATTCAGTTTCTATGTTATGGGTTGAATACAGCTCTTTGAAGACGTTATCATCATGTTCTAATCCTTTTTCTAAAAGATATTTTGTGTCTATTTCTTGCATAATTGTTCTCTTAGTTTCATAAAATAAAATCTGTTGTATGTTCGTAATTAGTTTTTCCACAATATTTGCATTCATATTTTTCTGTAACTCCGCAATTATTGTAATTTCCTATTTTTGCTGAAAATTTTCTCATGGAATCATCGAAATACTTTATCTTTTTAGATTGGAATTTAAACCAATGGAGTCCTAAAGTGCAAAGAATATGTTTATTCATACTGTTTTCTGTATTAATTGTTCTGCATTTATTGGGCAAATTCCTAAATGTTTTCTGTTTAAATAAATTCCATTGAAGTAATATGGAACTGTTTTACCTTCTTTTATTTTAGTTTTTATTTCCGCGATTTTAAAAGGTTCTGAAACTTGGCCTTTGGTTTGATATATTTCGCCGACTCTAAAAGGCTTTAATTGCTTTGGTGTTTCTTCCTTCCCTAAATGCTTTTCTATGATAGCTCTTAAATCCTGTTGTGTGATTTGTTTTTTAGCTATAAAGTTATTCCAAATGTCTTTGGTTAGGCTTGTTGTTAACATCTTCCCGCCCAAATTATCAGTGCAAATCCGCCGAAAAAAGCTAAAATCATCAAAGCGCAGCCATACGTATTTGGAGTTTCGTTATTTTTCATTGTTTTCAAATTTTAAAAGACATTCATCTAAGAAATTTAGTCTTTGGCTTTTCGTATTAAACCAAGAAAATTTGCAATTATAAGATAAACCTTTATTTAAATATTTAGAATCCATGTTTGCTTCTACCTCTTTCAAATTTTTCCAACAGATAAAAATACTATGCCAACTTCTTACTTTACAACAAAAATAGTCTTTCTCTATTACTATGTTATTTTCAATTTTCTTCAAAAAACTTTTTCTAAACGGTTTAAATAACCTTGAATTTATTAATGCTTTCATCTTATAATTAATTGTGTTTTACTCTTCCAATGACCTGCTCTTGCTTTAGGGTCTCGATTTATTTCAACTAAACCTTTTGACTCCTGTATGATAAATACTTCAACTGGCTCTTTATCTCCGAAGTGGTGGTAATAGTATTTCATCTTTTATCCAATAAATCTTGAATTATTAGATGTGAAAATTGACTAGGAGGTACATTGATGGGTTTCTTGTCTTTTAAATAATTCTGAACCTCTACCTCTGTTTCAAAGTATTTATTTAAAATGAAGTCTACATGCCGTAATTTATTATCTTTAGTTTTAACATAAAATCCACCGTCACATAAGTCTCCTTCAAAATATTCTAAGCTTAATTTGTTGATTATATACATATCTCTTATTTTTCTAGTTCTAATTTTACTTCCTGCCAATATTTCTGTCTTTCTAAAACACTCCAATTTCTATCTTTATCTTGGTAAACGCTTACTAAGTCTTGATAGGAACTATTTTCTTCCAAAATCTCATCAACTGCCAATATTGCACATGCTTTAATTTGGCTTTTATACATTGAAATAGGCAGTTTACCTTTTAACAATTTCATATTGTGCTTTATATCAAACTTTCCAATCAATTCTTCCGCTTTTTCCTTTGGTGTCATATCTCTTATTTTTCTTCTACAAATATATGAAATGTTTTCTATTGGAAATTTACTTTAACAAAACTTTATAAAATAAAAAATCCCCTAATTAAAGGGGACTTGTGTTTAGGCATTTAATTCATCTATTTGGGCTTGTAATTTTGCTAACATTGTGGCTACGTCCTCGCCGTCTTGAATCGGTTCACTTGGAACGTCTTTTGGGAGTGTCAGGGCGTTTAGCTGCGCTACTAGGTTGAACCAATAAAATTTAAAGAGCTGTTTCATTTTTGTTTATTTATGTTTGGGTTAGTTATTAATCTGTTATCTCTACTGTGTAGTTATAAAGGGCTTCATAGACTCTTGGATCGATCAAGTCTTTCCATTTGTCGGCTTTTTGTTTTATATAGTCTTCTTTAGCTGTCTTGTACGGTTGGAAGGCTTGCTCTACAGTATCAAAGGTTCCAAGGTAGGTTGTTTTTCCGAGTTTTGAAATTCTTGCTTGAAACTTATTTCCTTTAATTTTAACACCTGTTGGAAGATTACTATTATTTTTTGACTTCTTCTTTCCAAATATACTGTTAATCTCTCTAGGTACAAAAGAACAAGTTTCTGAGGAGTAGATTTTATTACCTTTTTGTAAAATATCCTTATCTAGTTCAAATCCCCTCATAGTTTCAGGATTATAGTTGTCTTCCATCCATTGAGCGAAATTCTGAAAATTAAACCATTTTTCAGCTACCATACAATCCTTATAGGTTGGATATTTTTCGTGCCTCTCCTTACTGTAACACCTACTAAAGATGTTGTACCAAACATTTGAATAAAATAGGGTGAGTGAGTCTTTACAATTAAATTTACCATATCCTAAAAATCCTTGTGTTTCAGTTCGGAAATTATAGTTTTTAACCATCCCATCTTTCACATGACTATATTTCTGATTTTTGACTATTGTTCCATCTTCAAACTGTATATCTAAGTCATCAGCATTTCTATAAGCTATTATTTCTAATTTACAACCTCTGCTGTTAGTAAATATCTCGCCTGTTCTGTCATTAAATCTTGGCTGGTTGTTACTGCTATAACCGCATTTTTTACATCCAGAGCCTCTTAACAAAGTATAGGGGAAGGACTGCCTTTCTCCATGCAGGGGACAATCATACTTGACTTTTTGTTTTGGATTTTCATATACTGTTTTATCGAAAAACAAACTTGAATGCAGTTGTTGTACTTTTTCTCTGAATGTTTCGATTGTCCATTTTCTAACAGCCTCCCCAGATTTTAATTTACCACACTCTCTACAACCATTACCCGCAGTATGTGCACTCGCTGTCTGAGAAAAATCTCCATGTATTGGGCAGGTAATAATTACAGGTGTTTTTGAATTTATATATGTAGACTTAGAATAGTTATAAAAATTATTATGTTTTTTATTCGAATCTAAAATGAATTCTACAATGGTTTTATTTTTAGACATCTCTTAAAGCATGTTTAATTAACATTCTGACTTGAGAGGAGACTGAAATAGCATTAGACTCTGATAGCACTTTTAGTTGATCCATTAGTTCCTTGCTAATCCTAATTTGTAATAATTCTGTTTTCATTGTATCTTTACTTTATATGTTTGTAAGTACATATAATAGCAAACATCGTGCCAAACTATTCTTCTGCTTCATCTTCTGCCAAAACTGTAGCGAATGTCCAATTCTCAAGAGTACTCTTATTAAAAAAGTAATAGGTGTCCTTAGCAGAATTAAAATCCCTGAACCTGTTGTAATCCCTAATAAACGGTAGATTTTTTGACATCCACTTGTACCTAACCGTACTACCTGCATAAGTTCCTCTATCTATAATGTTTGAATCGGCTAAATCTAGTATATTTCCTAAATCTTTGAATTTCTCGGCACTAATAAGGGGGTTTGAAAGCATTGAGTCTAATTGCATAGGAAGAGAAACGGTAGAAGAAGTTTGTTCCACTGCTACTCTTAGAAGCATATATTCGCTCCAAGCAAGTAGAAATCCAGGATCTTCGGGGTCATCATCTGACATATTGGCAAGTAATATTACAGCCACTGCTAATGCGTTCGCTACTGCAAGCTCTAAACCAGTTCTGCGTAAGTTCCTAACTGAGACTTCATCTGTCATATACTCTTGCCAAACTTTCTTTAACTCTTTTGGTTTTAGAACATTTTGAGCTAAGCTGTTTGTCATATTGAACACAGTATTCCATGAACCTTGAGTCCAAACCCCTTCGGAAATATTGTAGCTTCTACTTTTCAGTTTGTTCTGCGCCGCAACTTGCCACCACGAGCTATGTAAAAGGAAGAAATTTGCAATTGCGTTCCTGTTCGCCAAACTCTTCTGATAACTTGGAATTTGTGAATCGACACGTTGAACCGCCGAAGCCGTCCTTGCATTAATTGCCTCTAAAATCAAGTCTACCTTCTCTACAGCTTCCTCTTCACTTATATTCAACTGCTCAGAAATACCTTTGTAATTAGGCGCAATAACTCCATCTTTTACAGGAATCAGATCTTTGAACAAAGGTTGTTTTTCCCAAAGTAATCTGTCATCTTTTCCATTAATTTCTTTGAACTGTCTGTATGTTACTACTTCTCCGCCGAAAACTCTATAGTCATAAATAACAGAAAGCATGACAGTACTAGTTACAGGATAGTTTCCAGCACTATGTAAGGCAGAAGATGATTTCAAAAGGCCTCTCCCTGCTCTACCGATGTAAGAGTTTTCAAATCTTTCTGTCAAGTTATACAAACCAAATCTTTCACCATAAACCGAGATCTCAGCTTTACCATTATATTTCATTATCTCTCCTATCTGCTGACTCCCTTTCCTTGCAAATTCTTTCTGAGCCTCCTTATAAGCCGTCTTATCTAAAACTTCTCCTACAGCCACTTCTAAAAATTCTTGGGTCTTTCCTTGTAGGGCTGAAGTCAAAGGTACCGTTACACCCGCTAAATTTGAGAACCTTACCCAGCTGTTGAAAGTCCTTGCCAGTTTTCCTAAATCTACTTTTTTCCCTAAAACTGTTACTTCTTGGCTGAATGTTTCTTTTACGCCATAGAAATTTGATTTTAGAAAAGAGTTGAACATCTTGTAGGTGTTTGTTGCCTCAGCTTTCTTGCCTGGATAATCTCTTTCTTTGGATAATATGAAATCCTCTAAAACTAGCATATCTGAGATGTTTTCTCTTCTTGCTTTGTATAAAGCCGACTGTTGGTTGAACATTGCATAAGACAATAGTAATTCGTCTGTTACGTCCGTTTGGTCTTTTAGTTTTCTTACCCCGTAAGTTGGTACTGACAATAATGAGTCCCCTTTTTTCGCCAAATTTCCTGATATATCTTGCCCTAAATCTGCTTCATCCTCCCTGATGCCTGTCATATCGGAAGCGATTTCTTTTAGGGATTTTAACTTATTTGAACCGTCAGTCAGTCTTCTTGTCGCGCTCCTTAAAAACTGAGGCAGTTGATACCTGTCATGTGTTGCTTGAATACCATAATTTTCCAAGCTTTGATCATTATAATCCAAAAGTATTTTTCTCGCTTCAAACTCTTGAATGTTTTGAGTGGCGTTTCCTTGCTCGTCTATTCCATATCTTTTATAATACTCATCATTTCTTACAGAGTTTTTATAGGCTTCTGTGTATTGGTCTCTTTGCGCGTCACGATTTTCAATCCACTTAGGATTTACATTTGCCATCGCGTCATAATAGCTCCAACTTGGCTTTACTTCTACTATTCCGCTTTCAATGAAGTCTAAAACTGCTCCTGATTGGTTTTCAGAGACATTTCTTTTTAGTTCCTCGTAAGCTTCTGTAAATCCTTGAGGCTCTGTTCTCTTATAGTATGGTAAAAGTTTTCTTCTAGCGAACTCTGCTAAGACATTATCGTAATCTGATCTCCCTTCTATAAGATTAGTCAAAAAAGGTGTCATTATAACAGATTCTCCTTTTTGAAGTCTTTGCAAGTTTCTTCTTAGTGACTCTATACTGCTTCTTCCATTTGAAGTTACATGTTTTAGAATGAAATCAATCTCTTGTGGGCTGTTTGAAGCTATTTCGTTAGATTCTAAGTCTTTTCTGTAACTTTCATTAACTGTTGAAACTGATTGGATTTCTGTTGCTTCTTGTTCTTCTAGAATGTTTCTTGCCTCGGCGGTCTGAACTTCTAAAATAGATTGGGCATCCCTTATTGCAGATGTTTCTGTTTCATACATTGCAAAAACATCTGTTTCGGAAGGATTATTTAAGTTTTTATTTCCGCGAATAATTGTAGAGATTATTGATTGCTGTTCTCTGATGTTTTGTGCAAATTCTAAAGCTTCGGGTGAGCCCAATTCTAAAAGTCTTGCTACCAAAGAGTTATTAGGATCAAAATTATCCCAAAATTCTTGAGTAAAATCTGTTGTTGCATTGTTATTTAAAAAGTCAAACTTCTCTTGCTCTGTACTTAGGCTGTTTAATTCGTCTAGAAACTTTTGAGGAATTCCTTGAGAGTTAGAATTAGCCTTGTAGAATTCAGAGTTTAAAAGCATTAGGTTTTGCAATCCCACGACTTTCTGAGCTTCTGAGTAGTCTAAATCTGATAGGTCTTCATTAGCCTTTAAAAAGTAAGTAAATTTCTTTAAACCTCTATCGTAAACTTCAATAACTCCTTTTTTCAATTTTCCATCCGAATACCTTGGATTTGCTTCTTGGAGTTTTTGTTTTGTCAAGTTTTTTATCTCCGCGATATCGCTTGAAGTAAGTTCACCTTGTTTTTTTATTTCCCCGATTTGTGAACGGTATAATTTATCCAATTGCAAGACATCATCTGGAATAGAAGTTCTATCAATCGTTACTCCGTTTGTTGTGATAGAAAAGTTTTGGAGCTTCTCTAAATATTTAGGGTCAAAGTAAGATTCAAATCTTTGAGTAAAAGTCTTTCTGAATTCCTTATCTAGATTGGCAAGCTGTCCTGAAATCTCATCTCTGTTTTGAGTTTTCTTATTGATATCTTCTTGACTCAATTCTTTATTTGCGGTTAATTCTCTTTGTAGGGAATCATACTCGCTTTGCATTGAATCAATCTTCTCTTGAACCGTGTCCTTATTTAAGTTTTCTCCTAAAATCGTAGATAAAATTTTAGCTTTTTCTGTATTATCAACTTCCAAAACTTTTTGAGGATCTTTCTCATTGATTATTCCTCCATTATAGATAAGCTTTTTTAATGTTGTGGGGATTTGACTCTCTGTTAATCCTAAAGCTTCCAAACGGTTTAAGAAAGGTTTGGTTTGGTTTTGGTGCGTTGTTCTTTCTTGGTATTGTGTTCTTTCAATTATTTCTCCCGCCAAATTTAAAAGACCATCTCTTGAATTGATTAATCCTCCTAAATGGGCATGTAACCAACCTGTGTCAGCTTCTGCTGTTCTTGAAATATTGTCGATATATTCACGATATTTATTAGCCTGTTCAGGAGTCATATTATTCTTTCTGATGACTCTCTCAACAATCAAATCTCTTGCCTTTGTATTTGTTGCGGGAACTCTTCCTTCAATTGTAGAAATCTTTTGTAGGACATCATCGATCTGTTTTGCAATAGCCTTGTCATTAATGCTTTCTCTGATTTGTCTTAGCATTGGAGCAAGTCTTGAAACTGTTGATTGAAATACTCCATTTTCTTCTGACGTGAAATGTCTTGAATTTTTATCGGCGTTTTCTAAAGATTTTAAAAGAGAATTTGCTTGAGAATTAGCAACCGCTACCAATTGTAATGTTGAATTTTTCAAGGAAGCTTCGTCTGTCAGGGCAATTGTCTGCTTTAATTTGTTTAGGGTATTTTTATTCGCCGAGGAATTTCTTAAAGCGTATTGCTGATTTAAAAGAGTTTCATAAGACTTCTGAATAGTTTGGGCTAAAGCTGTACGTCCTGTTGCATTATAGAGCGTATAAGACTTATTCTCTTTATTCCTGATATCTACATCCAAAGAGTCATTCATAAGGTCTCTATAGACTTGTTCGGTGAATGTTTCTAATTGGGTTTGATAGTTCGGCTGAAAGAAATCATAAACACGGTTAAAGAAATCTTGAAAGAAGTTTCTTAAAGTTGCAACAATACCGCCTTCCAAAGTCGGTTCCGATTCCCTTGTAAAATTATCTTGCAGGGAATTAGCTAAAACCTTCCCTAAAATTTCTTCTCTGACAGCATCTTCTAAGGCTTCACCTTCTAAAGTTTCCGAGTAGATTTCAAAATATTGTTCTGCAAATTCTGCCCACTCTTTAGTTCTATGGACATTGCGTTTTTGGTTTGCAATTTCTTCTTGATTTTTTGTGGCTATAATAAAATGGCTCACTTCTTCAATCAAGTCTGCTTGACTTATGACACCGTCTTTGAAAGCTACAATGTTATTTGTTAAATCCGTTAGAGCTTTTGCTGAGGGCTCATAACCGTTCTTTTTAGCGTATTTTTCCGCCCACTTTTCAATAGAAGTAGTCTTTACACCTAATTTATTTAATAGCTGTAATAGTTTTTCTTGAAGCTCGTTTTCAGGTATGATTTGAATTTCTTCCAAAGCAGAATTATTGGCATTTGTTTCCAAGGAAATTTCTTCCAAAGTCTTTATGAAAACAGCTGTTGGTTCATCAAATCTTTGAGTAAGCTGATTGAAGCTTTCTGATTTGGGAACTTCCTGTCTTTCTTTGAAAGTAATATTATAATCTTGCCCTACTAAAGCTGAAAATGCTCCTTTATATCGTTTTGAAACTGTTCTGGCTACATCCGCGTAAACTGCTTTCTCTTGCTCGTTATTCCCTGTCACTTCCAAAAATTTAGACCCATCAACATCTAAAAAAGAATTTCCTGTTAGGATGTCTTCTTTGATTAGAGAATTTAAAAGGCCTGAACGCGTCTGAGGATTTATTGTAGCGTCGATTGTCATAAAAGATTTTCCATTTCCAACCACCTTTATTTCAGAATTAGGTTTGCTATTTTTGAGAGCCTCTTTTAATGTCTGGAACTCTTCTCCTTGGTTTTGAAAACTGATTGGAAATTCCTGATTGCTATTATCCGACAAAAGATTTGTATACCCTATTAGAGCTTCTTGGAAATTTTGTATATGAGGAATATTTAATATTTGATTGAAAACTAAAGAAGGTCTGCCATCAGGAGCATTTACTCCAATTTGTCTGCCGTTCTTATAAATTATTTCACAAGCCATTTTATTGTTTTAAGTTTTTTAATATGTGGACTATTGTATCTATATTCCAACCATTTCCGAGCATTTCACCCGCTTTGTTTTTTGAAACTTTTTTAGTGTAATTATCAGGGACGGTTTGTAACCTTTCTAGTTCTTTCCTTGTAAATTTTCTAACAGTATTTTTATCAATAAAAAGCTTATGTTTATTGGAGCAGCCTCTGTCTAAAGTACCACACTTACCTGTCTGATAATATCCTCTTTGATCTTGACTTCCATTATTCTTACCTGACAAATCATATTGATAATAGTTATTTGTAAATATTCCCTCTTTTCCTTCTATGTTAACATGTAAATCAAGGGATGCTTCTTTTTCTATAATATCTTCAATCACTATTCTTGAATCTATATATTCATCTATTTTTAAATTTGTCCAGTAATATCTAGGTCTGTTTTGGGCTGAAAAGTTACTAGAATTTATTAACTCTCCTTTTACCTTCATAACTTCATCAAAAACATCTTTCCAATATTTCACCATCTTAACATTTTCTAATAAAAAATTAAGAGGTTTAATTTCTCTCATTAATCTGACAAATTCCCAAAATAAATAAGATTGCCCTTCAAATTGAAAATCTTCACTTTTTAGTAATAGATAAGTTTCCAAATCTGTTATTTCAACCCCTTCTTTTGTAGTCAATCCTTTTCTCTTTCCTGCAAAACTCAAATTTTGGCAAGGACTTCCTCCAATTAACAAATCTATTTTTCCAACTTCAAAAACTCCGTTATCTGTAAAAAGTTTTCCTTCACAGTACTTTAAATTTCTGACATCTCCTATTTGAATAGTATTTGGGTAGTTATCCATAGCAACTGCAATTGCATCGGTATTTACTTCAGATGCATAATAATTTGTAATTTTGTGACCTCCTCTGTTTAAGGCAATTTGTCCTCCTGATTTTCCGTCAAACAATGATAGTACATTCATATTTATATATTTTCAACAAATATAGTAAACTTAATTAACAATCAAAACTTTCTTTTAAAATATTTTTTGCTTTTGTGGAATCTTTAACATTTGAATTGTCTGACATGCTTGCTTTCAAGTCTAAGTTGTATTCGTTGAATTGGGGTTTAGGATTTCCAAAGGTGTTATATTGTGACTTGTTTACCATTTGTCTTTTGAACAGGCTTTTACCGTTTTGATTAAATATGTTTTCCCATAAGCTTCCGTCTTGTCGTTTAGTAAACCTTTCTTGGCTATCCGATATTAAGGTTTCTGAATCTACTATTGTAGGGCTTTGTATTAGGGGTGCCATTTGTGGGTTGTTTACATAGTAATCTCTTTCTTTTTGGGAGATATCTGGATTTTCATCTAAAGTAGTTTGATTTAGATTTGGCATTTGTTTTGAAATCAGGGAATACTGCCTTAAATTTTCATCTGCTAATTCTTCTACTGTTGAAAGTGTTAAATCATCTGTATATTTTAGATTTATTCCTTGCTCGTTAATTTCAAAGTTTGAATAGAAATTTAACCACATTGGAGAGTTCTTTTTCTTTTCTCTCAGGCTTTTTATATTAAATTCTGCCACGAAATCATTTGTAAGGTACTCGTAGTTTCCTATGAAAGCTGTGTCATTTATACCATCATTTATCCCCTCATTTATACCATCAAATCCTAAAATAGTTTTGAAAAGATTTATTTTTTCTGCTGTTTCTCTCTGCGGAGATTCTATTCTTAGGGCTTGTCTTTGGTTTTCTTGTTTTGTAAGGCTTGGGTTGTAATAATAAGCGATTTCATAAAGCTCTTCTAGAGTCTTATCGTTTACTTGGACATACAAGTTTTCTGATTTTTTTATCGCCCCGATTTGATTGAAAACTTCACCCTCGCTCAAAGCTGTTCTTAGATAAATATAATCTCTATCATTAGGTTGTCTTATAGCTTTTGTTTCTTGGATTTGATTGGGAAAGAACTCTGTATAAAGTTTGGAAAATGTTGCTAAGTTTTCTTGCACAGGATTTTCCATAACACCCCCCAAAGCATTTAAAAAGGGTTTTAAAATTGGATTATCTGCCTGGTCTTTTATTCCTATAACATCAATACCCATTTTCAAAGCCTCATTCTCTATCTTATCCAAAGCTCTATAAGTCTCTCTTGGATTCTCTAAAAGAACTTCATCTGAAATATTTGTTATATTAACTATTGCGCTTATTGCTTTATATGGGCTCTTTAATATCGTAGCTGAAATTGCCAAACGATCACCTAGATTAGGCTCTACTATTAGTCCATCAACATCTGCCAAAACTCTTGCTTTTACAAATGCTTGTGCTTCCTCTAAGGTTATGAAAGGATTTTCTTCAAACATATCTTCCTCCACGCCCGCAATTTCTTCCATTAAGTCTTGCTTTAGGTGGTTTGGGTTTTCATATAGAGCTTTTCCAAAACTTCCAATAGTATTTGATTTGAGTAATTGTTCTTGTGGTATTTGTTGTTCTGTAACTAAGTCAAACTCTGTATTCTGAAATGCTTCTAGGCTTTCTTTGATTTGATTTTGCAGGCTTGGTGATTTCAAAATTCTATCAATTTCGTATTGTGAGTACAAGGACTGCATTTTTTGAGGAACTGTTGTAAAGAAACCTTGCTCATCATAAAACACTTTGTTCATTTCCGCTTTCAAATCTCCTTGAAATCCTAAAGACAAGTTTTTTAGCTCAATTTTCTCTTCTGTATTTAATTCTCTTTGGTTTCTATTTTGATTTCTTAAGAATTCCAAAACGCTTTGCATTGAGGGCTCACCATTTGGATAACTGTTTTGAAGTATAAATTGGTATCTTCCGTCTGGTATCTGTTCAGCTAGATTGTCTCTCACAAGGGACTCCCATACATTCAAATCATCTTGACTTGAAGCGTTATCGCTTTTTAACTGTATTCCTCTTTGAAATAAGTCTTTAGCCACTTGTTTATAGAGACTCTTTCCATATCCTTTGCCTTTGAAAGCATCATATATAGTTATCATATCTACCCTGTCCCCTTTTATTCTCAGAGTACCTATTCTTTTTCCTTTAATTGTAGGAATATAAGAAATAGAATTTCCTTTGATTTGTCTGGAAAGTTTTACATCATTTTGATTCACTGAATATAATAAAGCATTTTTAGCTCTATTTACTGTTTCAAACGCCTCAGACTTGGAAGCCTTATAAATTTCTAAAGCTTCTTCTTGGGTAAATCTCTCCCTTAGGTCTTGGAAAAGCAATGACGGAGTATCTTGATCCGTCACTACTGTTACTTGCCCATTCTCTCTTATTATATTACAGCTCATACTAATATTTTAAACACTATAAAACCTATTATTCCTAAAATACTTATTACTTGAGTTATGGCACTTCCAGTAAATACAAACCTGTCTTCTAAAACATATTTTTCAGACTTACCTATTTTAGTCCAACTATATATTGGGTCAGCTAAAAGTAATCCAAAAAGGGGTATAAAAGGTACTGCATATTTTAACTTATCTTTAAATTTCATATTATTCGCCTAATGGCATTCCTGTTAATAAATATCCTCCTTTTAGTATAGACTCTTTTTGTTCTTTGTCGTAGATATCGAAAATAATTACATCTCCGTTTTCTTCTACTCTTGACACTATGTAAACAACACCGTTTTGTTCAAGTGTGCAGTTTGTTTTTAACTTTCCATCAAAATATTTGCTTGATTTCTCCATACTTATAATTTTTGCCCTGGTTGTAGCGTAAATTTATATACCAATTCTCCATTTTCTTGTGCTTCTTTCATACCTTTATACAATTCTGTTGACTTGTTCATAGTTTCTAAATCCTGAATTTCTACCCCTGCTGTGACTAAGACTTTTAAGTTGTAGAAATTATTCAAACCTGCCTCTTTCAGTATTTTTCTTACTTCTTTTTCTGTATGAAGTCTAGTTGGTAAAAGAAGAGGTACTTCGTGATTAACATAATTTTCTGTTTTTCCTTTTTCAAGATGTTGTTTTACATATTTCTCAACAATACGTGAATTAATTTCTTCTGAGAAATCCTTATGTTCTTCTAGCTTTTGGTATAACTCGCTGTCTTTTTCTATCTTAGGTAATATTTCTTGAATAGTACTTATAGCTCCAAAATTAAACCATGTGGTCTCATTGTCCTTTTCCGAGTATTGTAATTTTGTTGATTTTAATTCCATTTTTATCTTAATTAATATTAGGAAGCAAATATAATCTAAGTACACTTAACTTCCTAATATTTTAACATTTAGTATTATTATTACCTGATTTCAGAATATCTTCCTTAGGCTTTACTTGTTTGTTGATGTTGTCTAAAATACCAAAAAGTATTCTGACTCTTTCAATTTTTTCATTTCCTATTGCGTCTCTCAGAATCTTGTTTTTAGAAAAGTCTACTTTAAAAGCTTCTCTTAGAATTCTTATGTTATGAAGTTTATCGAGGTGTGAGTCCCCTTCCAACATTGATTCCTCATCAAAAGCGTCTGTATAAGTATTTTCAATAATATCTCCTCTTGAATTTATATAGGTTGTAGAAGCATTTCTTATGAAATCATTATAAAGCTGTTTTGCCAAGGTATCTAATTCATTTTCAACCGAAGTTTTTACATCCGAGGTATCAAAAGTAGCCTCTTGGTTAAAAAGCATATTCTGGATATCTATTCTTACTTTTGGCGCATTGATTACTTGGTCTAAGTTATCTGCATCAATATACATCTGAGCATCCACTAAAAGATTTGCCTTATTATAATCTTGTGAAGCTATTTCATCTGCTGTCGAAAAAATCAAATGTTCTTGGAAAGCTGTTCTGATTCTTTCAAGGTTTTCATCCGTAACTTCTTGCGGTAGAATTTTTTCAGTCCTAATGCCTTCTTGATTAATCAGAGCGTTTAAGTTCTTTGCAACTTCTATTGGGCTTGTTGCTGTCTCTAAAGCATTTTCCACCATGTCTAATCCTCTTTGCCCCAAAGGATTTTTATTTAGAAATATTGGCAAAGCTACATAATTTCCCCCTCTTTTAACAACTATGATAGGCATTTTTCTTTGAGGGTATTGTTTAGAGATTTTAGAAACATAAGAGGTATTTACTTGCGGTAGGTCTTCTGATGTTACGATTTCGCCGTTTAAAACAAATCCTTTTGTCAAAACTTTATCTAAAGATGTTTCTGTGAATGGTCTTGATTCTAACTGTCCATCTTCTGAAATAAAGAATTGAGGGCTTCCTAAAAACACTGCTGAAACTGTTGAGGTCGCTTGCAAATCTACTTCATAGCTGTCTTGTATTGCTAATTCAAAAGCCTTTTCTCTTAGAAGTTTAAAATTATCAGGGGATACTCCTCTTTCTCCTTTTAGGGTTGAAATTCTTTTGCCTTTAGATACTAAATAAATCTTAATACCATCTGTTAAAGCTTTTCGGTTTTCTTCATTAGGGAATTTTTTATACTTGTCTAAAAGTTGTTTTGAATAGGCATCTTGTCTTCCTATTTCAAATCTTATAGGTGCGCCCTGTTCTAAATTGTAGATTTCATCTGCTTGAATATCTTCAAAAAAGTCTGATGGCTTCTTTACATATTCTGAACCATTAAAATAATATAAATCTGCATAAGTCCAACTTGTAGAAGCACTTCTTACTACTAACAATGGGATGTTGTCAAAAACCTCGCTTCTCATTTTCAAGATATTCCCATTCTCTACTGAAAACATTAATCCGCTTTCTGTTGTAACTATATCTCCAATTGCGATTTGCGATATGTCAATAGGCTTGTCTTTTCTCGTAACTTGGAAAGGTTCTCCTATGATATTTACTAGAGATTGTGCTGATATGTGATGCAAAGTTACAGAACCGTCTTTATTTCTTTTTATTGTGGCGTTTCCTGTGACATTTTGCGCCAAAGTATAATCATCTAATTTTTCTCCTGCTTGTGATTCTTGAGTCATAGCATAGGAATCATCTTCTGTGATTTCAGTTATGGTTTCCTGCTCTGAAATATTCTGTTGTTGCTGTTGAATCAATTCTGCAAGGTCAGCCATTGTCAAACCTTCCTCATTTATAAAACTGTCTAGAACTTTCCAATTTGATAGTTTTTCTCTCAACTGTTCAAGTCTGTCTAGATTTACTATTGAAGGCTGGGTGAATATCTCTACAAGTCTTGGATTAGCTGTAAGTGTACCTTTACCATCAAGCTGGATAGTAACCAAATCTCCTTCTATCTCGGTAACCGTTCCTTGGTCAGATAAGGTAGAAACTCTTTGCCCCACTGAAAGTTCAGAGATGTTTTCTACTTCTCTTCTTTGGGGACTTCTTTGTCTCAATAGGTTTCTTTCTTCTTCAGTAAGTGATTCTAAAGCTAATCTTTCAGCTTCTGATTCATTATTTCCATTGGATAGAAGTGTTTCATATAAGTTGTCAAGCTTTTGATAAAGTTGTGCTTTTTCACCTGTTTCTCCTCTTAATAATGCTTGGTATTCGTCTACTTCTGCTTGCGTAGGCTTCTCCAAAAGAAATTCATCTGTGGAAGTTCCTATAAAAGTCAGGGAATTATTAGATCTTGAAACTAAATTAGCAAGCCTTTCTCTTAAATATTGAAGTTTGGTTTTAGCTGTTGGTAACGGTACAACTGGAAGCATCGGCTCCCTTTTCATAAAAGTATCTATCTCTAGCTTGTTTTCATTATAGAAAGCCTGCTCTTCTTCTGATAAGATATCGCCTCTTCTCCTTTTATCTATAATAGACTCATTTGAAATAACTGCATCTCTGTTACTCATTTCAGAAATCTCACTTAAGCCTCTTACTGCTTCTTGAGTATAATTGCCTAGAATTTCTGATAGCCATTCTTTTGTAGCAGAGTCTAAATTTTTGTTCTTTTTTAAAACTTTTCGCCCGACTAAAGTATTAATATTATCTATATTCACTTTACCGTCCCTGAAAGCTAATACAGTTGACTGATAGGCTCCAAATGTTTTTCTAGAGTTGTTATACTCTTCTAAAATTGCTTCGAGTCTGGCGGAATTTTCAGGATTTGAAGCTTTTATTGCATTCAAAACTTGGTCTAAGTTTTTAGTGTTGGAGTCAAGATTTTTTAAGTCCTCTACACTGATATTTTGAATATCTATACCTTGATTTAAAGAAGTTCCCGTTGTTTGTTCTAAAGTTTTATTGTTTAAGTTTATTTCATCTGCAAATTGTTGCAAGCTTATCTCATTAGCTGAAATTAAATTAGTAAGTTTTAAAAGCCTGTCAGATAATCTTAAGACTTTATTTCCCGTATCAATGTCACCTTGAGTAGTTTCTTGAATATTCCTCAACTGTTCCACTAGCCTTTGTCTTTGCTCTTCTAAAGATTTGCTTCTATTTATGGCAATATTTACCTGATTTCTTTTTTCTTGTGTTACTGTTTCTAAACTTGATATTGTATCTAAAGCCTTAACTTTTTCATAATCTAAAATCTGAGCCATTTCTTGAACAGCTTCTTTCATTATTGTATGGGAACGTTGCCCACCCATCATTGTGAAAGCCAAACTTTGAATTAAGGCTTCTTGAGTATTATTTGCACCCAAAGATGAAAGTTGGTTTTCAGAATCTAGTTCTTGTATTCCTGCTATGGGGTTTCTTCCTATGATGTATTCAGCAAACTGTCTATTCTTTTTGAATGATTTTGCAACCTCTGAAAAAGCTGTTACTTGTTGTTCCTTCCAAGTAGTCAAATCAGTTTCAACTCCCATTTCTGTAAGCTGTTCTTGTGTAACTGTACCTAAAGCTTTTTGTATATCTTGAGTCACATCATCTACTGAATCTCCTAGTTGGTGCCTGTTGTTTAATAGAGAGAATATAACTCCATCTTGCGCAATTCTAGCTTCTGTCAAGTTTCCTTTAGCTTGTGCCTCTTCTGACTGCTTATTGAATCCATTTACACGGTTCATCATCAGGAAATGTTCTGACAAGGCTTTTGAAGTATAGGTTTCGTTTAATTTAGAACGATTTTCAAATTCTTGTACTTGCCTGTTTACACCACCTCTTGTATTACCTGTACCAGCTTCTCCTAAGATACCAATAATTATTCCCACTCCATTTTCAACCCAGCCTTCTTTTGAGCCATATTGATGAGAAATGTTTTCATATAGTGCTCCCGCCAAATCAAAAGAATCTTTTGTGTTATTGGTATCATATGCGTGTTCGAGCCATTTACCTGCCGTAGCTGACGTAATAGACTGTCCTCCCTCTTCGTATAAACCTTCTGTTATGGCATTTTGCACAAAAGGCATTACTTTTCTATTTATAGATTGCAGTCTAGACGGCGTAGCTTTGCCTATTCCGTATAGAGCTCGATTATACATATCTCCAAATCCTGTTTTTACAGGAGATTTTAAATTGAAAACTCTTCCTAGGGTTACTAGATTTGCACTTCCCACTAAAGCCATATTGACTCCAAAAACTGCATTTGCAGAGGAGGTAAGATTATCTTGGAAAGCTGTTATCTCTTCTTGTTCAGGCTGTCTCCCATTTTGCTCTTGAAAGTTTCTATAGAAGTTTTCTTCCTGTTCCTTTTTATACTGTAGGGCTTCCACAGACGCTTCATATCCTGCCGAAGTCATTGTAAATCTCAAGGTGTTTAAAGCATCCGCTGCTTGACCAAATCTTACAGCTCTGTCTACATTCAATGCTCCTGGAATTGCTAAGCTGTTATCAGCTACTCTTGCGACATCTTCTCCGACAGATAATGAATTTTTTAGAAGTCGTGAGAACTTAGAAGTACCGTTCGCTACTCTTGCTAATCCTGCCGATTTTGTTGACCATCTCGCAGCTGTTGTTGCTAAAGAAGTTCCTCCCGTAGCCCAAGCCCAAATACCTTCTGATACGATTGCTCCTGCTGTAAAAGACAACCCTCCTAAAACTTTATCCGCCCAAAAGTTAGAAGTGAATAATTGTCCGCCCAAACCTTTATCTGTTTCTTGTTGAGTATAATAATTTGGAAGATTATAGTTCATCTTGGTATCTAAATCCCCAAGCCAGTTTGAAAAGTTGTTATCATAAACTGAGTCAAATTTCCAATCTGCTATTCCTGCTCCCACACCATACACAACTCCTGCTGTACCTCCTACAACCGCATTTAAAGTTTTTCCTCCAAACTTAGCTAGTCCATTAAGCCACTTTTCTCCTGTGCCTTGGCTTTGAGCATAAAGTTCGTTATTATTTGCTCCTGCTTTATAGGTATCATATTTAGCTATGTAAGTACCATCATTAAGTCTTGCATAGGCATCGTCTACATTATAGTTTGTACTCTCAAAAGTCATCTTCTGAGGTGTTGCCACAGGTGCTTTGTAAAAGAAATTATTATCTGTTTTTACATCACTTATTATTCTATTTGGCGAATTGATAATGGCAGGGGGCATTTCAGCTTTTATTCTGATGTCCTCTTCCATAGATTTTAAAGCGGGTGTCAATATAGGATTTTTATCTTCCATTATTTAGAATCTTATTATAGGCATTAGGGTCTGTCAAAAGCTCTTTTAGGAAAAAATCCATAATTAAAGTTTGAGGATAATTTTGTACTAGGTCTAGGTAAGGAGCTTCTAAGTATTTTTGACCCGTTGATCCTTCCCTATAATTATATTTTGTATTTTTATCATCCAAAGATAAGTTCCAAAACCCGTCTATAGGTTTTAAGCTTAATTTATAATTGGATATGTTGTTGGAAATATGGTCAGAAACTGTTTTTATCTGCTCTGGCGTAAATCTTCCTTTTAAGGCGTTTTGGTAAGCTTGTGAAGATGTTTCTGCTGTTGTGTAGTTTGCTGGGCTGTATAGCAAAGCCCCTGTCTGATAATAGGATTGAGGTATGCTCTTTTGTAGATGGTTATTTACTTTTGCCGTGTGGGCTTTCGAAGACTCTAGAAATTCAGGTGTAGTTTGAATAACCAAACCTTTTTTAGCTATTTCTGCATTAAGTCCTCTTTTTGTTTCATCTAAATCTGCTATTCTGCTCAAGTATTCAAATCCTGCACTTTGTGGAGAAAGTGTTGTGGTTGCTTTTTTTGCTCTTCCATTTTTTTCATCAAACCCTACATTTTGCTCAACTACTAAAGTTGGCTGACCTCCTACGTTTCTTTTATAAACTGTAATCGGCGCACTGTTCTTTTTTGTATCGAAAAGTCTGTTAGTTTCTGTTGACGGCAGTACTCCTACTATGTAACTTTTCTCGGCTTCATTAGAAATATTAATTTGATTTCCACTTGCAAAAGAGGCTCTTGTAGCTTGTCCTTGGTTGATTATGGTTTTACTTCTCTCTTTTACAGCTGTTCCAAACCCCCTATCACTTAATTTAATAGTAGCCGAGGTTACAGGATTTAGGGTAAAAAATTCTACATTGGAGTCCATCTCTTCCATAATTTGTCTGAATTCTTCTACTCTTTCGGTATTTGCTCCAATGTTTTTTAAGTTTCTCTCTCCTCCAATCTTTTTAATAAACTCTTTGGCTTTATTTACAACAGCTTCTTGTCTGTTTTGTCTTTCATTATTCTGATTTCTTGAGCCAAAGAAGGTATCTAAAGCTAAAGGCTCTGATATTTGGTACTCTAAATCTGTTATGGTATTTAAGAAGCTTCTAGAATATCTTTCAGGATTTGAGTTAAATTCTTCTTTAGTTGCCCTACCCACTGAACTATTGTAATCAGAAGCTATATTCTCAACTAAAGCTTTTTTCTGTATGATATCCATTGCCGATTCGGGGTCTGATAAATTCATTTTGGATTTTTCATAGGCTTTTGCCAGCGCATCTGCTCTAGAGACTGTTGGTTGTTTTTGCGGGTCAAGTAGTTCTCCTGTGGGAGTGTATCCCATAGAATTCATTGTTGCATCAAATTGATTTCTTGTTTCTTCTGATACCCTATTTGAATTATAAACTTGCTGTATCGAGCCTATCAAATCGTTATTTCTATTTGTAAATTCTTCTGCCACTTGTGCGACTGAGTCAATCTCTTGAGATATGTCTGCTGAAATTGGGGATACACTTCTACCACTATCAGAAAAAACTCCATTTGCTTGTGCAAGTTCATTAGCTTGTTTTTCTCTTGCTAGTTGCAGAGTATCTTTTTTAATCTGCAAACCTTCATATTCTAAAGCAAGTTTTTGTTTGGCGTAGTAGTTTTCATCAACAGTGTAGGTTGTATTCCATTCTGTTCCTGCCATGCCTGCAATAGACTTTACATACTCGTTCTTGTTTAGGAAGTAACCTTTCTGTTCTAAATTCGCTCCTCCTATATTCTTTGTAAACTGTTCTTTTTGCGATTCTAAGGCTGATATTTTTTGTCTTGCTTCGTTTCTTGTTGCTTCATTTTGTGCACTATTATCTCTTAAGGCTTTAAGTTCTGTTATCTGAGAGTCATAGTCTTGGGTTTGGTTTTGTATATAACTGTTGAATTGGGTTTCTACTGCTTGAGGGTTTTGTTTACCTGTCCACCACCCATTAATTCTCAATTGCATCTCATCCTCCGTGCTCATCATTCCTGGAACATAGTCTACAATTTCTTGTGGTGTAAGACCGCTTAATTTTTTTACAACTTTTTGCCCTTCTGCTATTCCATTAGAACCTGTACCTAATATTTCAATAGTTCTATCCCCTTTTAAATCTTTTAAAGTTTTTAGCCTGTCTACAAGATTTTTATTTACATCTGAATAGTTGTGATAAGAAAAACTTCCCAAAGAATTTGTAGTTCCTGCCATATATTCATTCAATCCTGCCTTATCTAAAGCAAATTGGTAGTTTATTTGATGAAATTTATCAGGATTCTTTTTTTGGACATCCTGCATCAATCCTTGAAACTGTTGGTACTTAACTGTGTTAGATGCCGCCTCGACTACAAAAGGATCTCTTGCAACCGATTTGATAGTGGAGTAGAAATTTGAAGCCACATTGGGGTTAGACAAGTCCTTATCCTGCATATTATCTAAAGAAGCTGTCATACCTCTAATCTTTGAATTAAGATATTCTGTATCTTGGGGTCTTAAAAGTTTTAAGTTTTCCAGTGAGCTTAATCCTGCTTGGACTTGTGCATCCGCCTGGTTGTATGTGCCCTGCTTTACCTGCAACACTTGCTGTATCAAAGGTAGATTGATACTCGTTGAAACGGGAGCTAGGGTTATGTCTTTTGATGTATAATTTGCCAATTTTTAGTTTTTTAAATAAAAATGCCCACTTATTAATGTTAAGCAGGCAAATTTAAGGATTTAATTTGATTTGAACAAATATGTTAATTGAATATTTATCGAGAAGCTACTTTTGGAGTATTATATCCCGTCTTATATGATTTATAGTTTTGACTTTGCTGAAATTTAGTAAAATCTTGAGGAGAAAGGTAGGTGAAATCTCTTCCCTCTTGTGGCTGATTTCTTCCTGTGAAATACTCAGGTCTGTTATTCATCCATACTTTCTTATAGTCTCCAACTATTACTCCTCCGTCAGGCGTATATCTATTTGTGCCCGAAGTAATATCAGCAATCATATCGCCCTCAAGGTTCAAAGGTCTTCTTTGTGGTATTGACTGATTGAGGTTTGGATTTTGATTACCTTGTTGTCTGAAATACTCTCTTGCAAACTCCTCACTGAATCCTGTTGCCTGAGCTACTTCCCTTGCTTGTTGGTCTGTCATAGGAATTGCACCCTCTTCAAATTCATAGATGTATCCGCCGTCTTGTTTATAATTAGAGACATATTGCGCCCTTTGTTCAGGTGTCATATTCTGCCACATTTGTTGCTGGGCTTGTAGTTCAGGGTTTACTTGATTATATTGCCTAGGGTTTGAGAAGTAAACATTTGAACCATCTGTCTGATAATTAGGAGTCATTGCATTAGTCAGGTTCAGGTTATTTACATCCATCCAATTTTGTTTGTTTTGAAGCTGTTCATTTATTAAGTATCTGCTCCAAGCCTGTTCTTGATTGTCAAGGGTTTTGAATAATCTCTGCTCATAGTTTTGTCCAAGATTTATATTCATCAACTGCTCTTTATCTCCTATATTGGCATTATATTGGTTTGCCCTATTTACAGCCTCCGCATTATAAATATCTGTTTCTGCTATAGCTTTATTAACAGACTGTTGTGTTGTTCCTAAGTTATTTGCTGTTAGAAACGGTGCGAGGTTAGGGTTTGATAAAAAACTCTGCTCGTTAATATAATTAGTCTGATTGTTTATCGCTGCTATTGAAGCTTCGGGCGTTCTAAGAGTAGGTTCAATTCTGTTAAAATTAACTTGGTCATTTCTAGGTATCAGAGCCGCGCTTGGAGTAAGCCCTTCTACAACAGGTAACATCGGTATAATATTTCTTCCTCTCTGTTGTTGCTGATTTTGAACTTGCGAATTATTAGTCGTTGCTACTAAGTCTTCCGCAGGTATGTTCTGATTTTGTGCAGTACTTGTAAATGGCAACTGGGGTGCTGTGATTGCTTGATTTTGAGGCTGTGCTTGTGCTAAAGTGCTGATAGTTGCTTGAGGAAATCTATAATCTACTTTACCATCTGCAAATTGGTTCAATATAAAATTACTATCTAAAGGAATTGCCTCTTGAATTGCCTTTTTTTCTTCAGCAGTGAAACTATTAGGTTTTCTATTAGTGTCTATCCCAAGTCCCTTTAAATCTGCTTTTCTGTCTTTTAGTAGTATTTCCATACCCTTGTTTGTTATAGGCTGTTCATTAAAGTAGCTTACAACTTCTTCAGGTGCATTTTCAACAAACCAATTTTGAAGTTCTGTCCAATTTTTAGTCAGGTTTCCTTTTGTAAGATTAATGTTTGGAGGTTGGACTCCTTTTGACTCCGCTAAAAGATTGGCAGATTTTAAGAAATCCCCTATTCTTGCACCCGCTGTTCCTCCTGCCTGCATCTGGGGTTGTTGTTGTGACTGGGAAGCTTGGATAATTTGGGAAGCTTGGTCTTCGGAGTATCCCATTGACAATAAGTTGTTAAGTATCTCTTCGATAGGGGCTCCCTGAGCTACTGCTTGCTGTACTTGAACTATTATGTCATTAGGGTTAATTGCTTCTTCCTCTGTAGCTGGTGCCAATGTTTCTCCACCTTCTTGCAAATAGCTTGTTTTTTGAGATTCTTGCTTATCAAAAATTGTTTTGAAAGCCTCTTGCTGTTGAGTATTTAATTCTTCTTTTTCAGCTTCTATTCTAGCCGTTTCTTCTTGTACGAAGTCTAAATTTATTTGCTTGGTATCTGTTTCATCCATTCTTAGAGTTTCCTCTGTTTGATTCACAAGTTTTTCACCCTCTTCAATGTTTTTTTCTACGCCGATTTTCTTTGAGTATTTGTCTAAGACATCCGCAAAAGTATTTTTAGCTTTTAGTTTAATATCTAATTCTTTTGATAGCTCTTTTGCGTTTTTTGCCCCTATTTTAGTGTGGTCAGATAAAACTTGTGAGCCTTCAGATAGATTAGTTTTAATCCCTCCTTTTTCGTGGGTTTCTCCAATTGCTTTTTGAACTTGACCGTCTTTTGCATTCAATACAAACTCGTTTTTCTCAATTTCTGTTGTCGGATTGGAGGAATCTGTGATATATTTCCCACTTAGGAATTTACCTACGCTAACAGAGCCTCCGTCTTCCATATAATTAATTACTCCGCCTTCTTGTAGGGGTGTTGAATTATAGATGGATTGATTATTTTGTTGATTTAATAAATCTCTTTGATTTCTCCCTAATCCGTAAGCTGAAAATCCTTGCCTGGCTGTGCCTAGCAATCCTTTACTCAATCCTAAGATACCTAAGCCTGTATTGCCTTGTCCTAGATTGTAAGCCCCATAACTAAAGGCCGTAGACGTATCAATTCCTCCAAATGGGTTAAACAACCTAAAAGGCTGATTTGTTTGTTGATTATTGTAATTTGTTTCAGCATTTAAAGCTTGATTTCTTGTTACTCCACTCCCTGCCGTATTGAACTGATAACCTCCTTGCGTATTTAGACCAGATACAGTTGTTTCTGGAATTTTGTAGTTTGTACTTATTGCTCCTAACTGAGGTGTAGAATCGTCGTCGTAAGCTGTTAGTGGTGGTGCCTGAAGAGTTTGAGGCTGATTTTGATTCATCCATTGCTGTCCCATGCCTTGTGCCACATAGTCAGGAATACTAGATTCTTGGGGGTAAACTGCCATTTGATTTGTCTGCGGGTTCTGGTTTCCTAAATTTACAGGCTGGTAGACTCCTATCTGACTAGAGGGCATTGTATTTAACCTCGCATTCAAAGCTTCATAACTGTTATTCTGATTTTGCTGTAAATTAACTGGTTGGTAAATTCCTTGTTGCGTGGAAGGCATATTGTTTAAGTAGTCGTTCAGCTGTGTGTAGTTGCTATAAGGATTTTGTCCTACTGTCATTCCTACTTGTGCCTTTGGCAGGGTAAGGAATTTTTTTAGTTTTTCGTAACTCATCTTTTTCTTAATTTTTTGATATTTTCGTCAGTAATATACTCCTTTGTTTTTGGGTCAAAATAAAACCTATCGTATATTTTAAAAGGATTTCCACTTTTGTGCATCAAATAAGATTGTATGTAGGCTTTTTGTTCATCTACTTTTGTGCTTTTTGAATTTCTTGTCCATTTTTTAGCATAATGGGTTGGTTCAAAATCCCATGAATCTGAAATCGACATGTAAGGTCTACCTACTTCTTCATCCCACGCTACTCCTAGTTTATGTCCCCCTAAATCTACTCCCAATGTCTCAGACAAAACGCTTCTTTCCGTCTGAGGAGAATACACTGGTTTTTTATCATTTAAAAAATTATTATAATCAACATCCCTAAAGACATCTCTTTCTATTGCTTCTTTAAATATTTCATTATAATCTTCTGTGTTAATTCTATTTTCAAAATCTCCTTTAATACTGTAAGATGGTAAAAATGTCAAATAGTCTGATTTAGGACTATATTGAGAATTGGGTAAAATGGCATTTTTAGAAAAATATTGATTAATTAGATTTGGACGATTATTATCTAAATTACCTTCATAATTTGATTCTTTTCTACCTAGTACATTATCTGCAAGATTTACCGTTGGGGCTCCTATAGTGGCAGACCCATAATTACTTTTTGATACTTTTTCTGCTGCTTTTTTTATAATGTTACCTACTAATGGTGTATTTAAAAGCCAATCGTTCCTGTATAAAAAGTTAACCGCCATATCATCCGTTTTTATACCTCTTACTCTTTTTGGATTAAAATAAGCATCTCGTTCCTTCCAGTACTTATAATCTTTTGAATTTTCGTTCAGATAGAAGTTAGAATTGTTATTATTACCATTCATACTTTCCAAATTCTGTAAAAAACTACTTACATTAGATACGGGAATTTCAGGTAACCATATTCCAGGTGGAAATTCTGAATGATTTATAGAACCCCCTTGTTGCTTTAAAGGTATTTCAACTACTGTTTTTGTGTTATCAAATAAATAGTTTTCATTTGGATACATTATTTTCCTCTCTCCTGTTTGTTCAGATACTCCTAGAATTTTATGGTCAATTCCCTTCATTGTTATGTTCCCGCTTGGCACTCTTACCATTTGATTTGGATATTGCCACATACCTAAAGGTGAAGTCGGTATTTCTCCTCCAATTTGATAGTTTGGCTGTATATCTAGGTAATTTCTCAAAGTATTATATCTTTCTTGCGCTTTTGGGTTATTTTGAGCTTCGGGATTATTATAACGTCTTTCTATATCTTGGTTATATCTATCTTGGTACTCCAAGGCTCTCAAGGCTTTTTCTAAATCTGCTTCGCTGTCCTGTCTTCCTGAACCGTATCCTTGGGAACCATTCATTCTCTGATTGTATTCTGAAAGTGAAAAACTATTAGGTGTCTGAGCATATTGTATGATTTCTGGGCTTGCTTTTGGGGTTGCGTTGTTATATACTTGTGTTACACCTTGCTCCTCTACTTTAGAAACTGTTTTTTGTACATCTCTCTGTTGTCTAGTTAAATTTAATTGAGCATCGTAACCTGCCTTATTTTTTACAAGAACTGGCTGTTCTGGCTTTTTGTAGTTTCCTATAGAAATTTGCGTCTTTATATCGGGACGGCCTTCTATAGGATTTGCAACAGTACTTGCAAAAGTGGTGCGGGAAATAGGTTTGATTCCTCCAATCTGTCTTCCGTTTTCGTCTTCTTTGATGCTGAGGTCAAAAACTTTATTGTTATTACTGTTGTTGACATTTCTTATACCGCTCATATAAATAAGAGGATTATTTTGTATCTCTTTCTTTAATGCGTTGTTTTCTTCATATAGATATAGACTGTCTCTGTAGGGTTGGTATCTTGGGTCGCTCGGATTATCAACATATAAAGTACCTCCTTGTTGCATTTGCAAGAAACTGTCTATTTCTTCATAAGTTTGGTTTGGATCAGTATAGTATTGTGCTATGTCTTCTTGTAAGGGTTCTTGGTTTTGCTGTTGAGATGCTTGCTGTTGTGCTATGATTTCTTTTTCCCTTATTACTTCTTTTTCTACCTGTTTCTCTTCAAGTTTTTTAATGTCTTCATCTTCTTGAGGGGTATAGGATATTCCTCCAAAGTTAGGGAGTTCTTTTGTAAATACCAAATCTGTTAATCTGTTATTAACCTCTCTGAGATTTTCTACTGTTTCTTGCGGAGTTATCTCTTTTTCGCTATTTGAATACTTAGTTGGTGGGATGTTCATCTTCTGTTTGAAATGATTTCCTACATCCGCTAGAGTTTTTGGGGAACCATCTTTATTATAAAGCAAGGCTCTGTTCTGCTTTAAGATAATTGGAGAAAAGAACTGTTCAGTTGTTGTATTTGGATTTTTGTTTAAACCTTCTATTAATCTTCCTGCCCCCGCCGCACCAAACCCATGAGCTAAATAAAGTTCATAATCATCAGGCTGTCTGCCTAGTCTTTTTGAAAGTTGCTTTTTATTATCTTCCGTAAAAAGCTTCATTACTTTTTTAGATTTTTCAGGGTCTAACCTGTCATCTTGCGAGTATCCCAGATTATATTTCTCATTCAATGCCCTCCAAGTAGAAGGTACAAATTGGAAAAGTCCCGCCGCACCAAAGGGATTTTTGGCGGTTGTATTTCCTCCACTCTCAGCCGATGCCACTTTACGAGTGTACTGCTCATAAGGGTCATTTTGGTATTGTTTAATTGTTGTAATAGGTGGCATCGTTTTGAGTATTTTTGTAATTAATTTTAAATCTTGATTCCAAATCGTTTTCAAGTCTTATTATGAATGAGTCTCCTCTCATTCTTTCCAAAAGCCTTTGGTTTGAGAAATTGACTGCTCTTCTGTCTATCTCCTTGTAGATATTATTGTCATCCCAAGTCCATTGAGGTATATTTCTATTCTCTTTTTTTACGCGATTATAGAAATAGTTTATATACTGCTTCTCGTCTTGGGGAACAAATAAAATATCTTGGGTATTATCTAAATTAGTCTTTGGGTATTTTGCTACATCACCAACTGTTTTTTGCTCTTTTAGGTTAAGGTTTCCTGTGTTATTAGTATTATTGTAAAGAACGGTTTTATTAAACCCTTTGTTAGCCCATTGTGCATAAGACCAGTTATCTTGGTATCTCAAAGCTTCTGAGTTTATACTGAAATTGTCAAAAATTTTGCTTGTGTTTTTATTGGCATAAACTGTCTCAACCACAAAAGGTTTTAACTCTCCTTGAAAAACTTGAAAAGAACTGTTCTCTAAAGTATGTGACCATAACGTTGGCTGAGGTGTATTAAATCCTGTCTGAAAGAAATCTTGGTGAGAATTGTAATAGTTTGGGACTGATGTAAAATAACTGTTCCACCCCTTTCTCTCAAATTTAAAACTCACTGTCCAAGACCTGTCTTCAAAATAAGTTACGTCTGTTACATCTATAGGTTGTAAAACATCTTCAAATGTAGGCTCTTCTGTAAATACGCAAACGCAAACTCCCAATTCCAAATCTTCTTCACAACTTGAATCGCAAGACTCTGGATCGATACTTTCTACACAATTAAGTTCGGCAGTAATACTATCGACTATATCTTGGGCATCCTGAAATTCAGCTTCATAAGTTGCATAACCATAAAGCCCAGTTCCTTCGGATGATAGGGGATAATTTGTTTCAGGTATTACACTTCTGCCTCCATAGGCGTTTAAAACACTGATTCTTTCCGCTTCTGTGCCTAAAGCTACTACAGTTATCTTGATTCCGTTGTCTTTCATGATAGCTCCAAGTTCAAGAACTCCTTCATCACTTGCCTGCGTGTCGCATAAATTTTCCAATCCTCCTGTCTGAGTTCCGTCTGTTATTAGGACAACTTTTTTAAGAGCCAAAGGTCTGCTGTTTAAGCCTGTTACTACGGTATTTCCTTGACATAATCCTGCTGCTATATTCGTACTTCCCGTTTCTCTTGGAAAATCAATAGCCTGCTTTATGAAATCCACATTGTTTGATAGATTTCTTCTTATATTTGCATCATTTCCAAACTTTACAACACCCATTCTTATAGTGTCATCGGCTATCTTATCAGCAAAACTGTCTACTATTGATTTGGCAAAAGCATTCAGCTGAGCCATTTCTACAGTACTGACTGAACCAGAGTTGTCTAAAATCAATACAATATCAGAAATACAATTTTCCGATACTTGTTCGCACATCTGATTTTCAGAGTTATAAGTGTACCCCACAGGACATATTGATACTGTACTTATTCTTTCACATAATCCTGTCTCTTCATTATAGATAAAGTCTTGACCACACGTAGGATTAGGTTCCAGTCCTTCACATTCTGACAAATTTAAAGCAAATCCTGTCTGAGGGTCGTATCTCATACATTCTTCATACTCTTTTCTAGGAACGGCATCAAGTTTCGTTAAAAACAGCCTTTTGTTTACCGAATCATATCCTCCCGAAATACCTAATCCTGTAAACGGGTTATCTGTATCTGCGTCTTTAAAGAATCTTTTGATTTTAAAAGGAAGCTGTTTTTTAAACCATCTTTGCATATTTGACAATTCTCCTGAAAAAGAGTATGCCATATCTTCAATCTTATCGGCATTATTACTTAAAAATATTACCTGCCCTCTTTCAGAATCTATGTGGACATCTCCAAATTCTGTTTCTATTATATTATAGTGCTGTGTTCCTGTAAAACCAAGGGAACTTTTTACAAATTCTACTGGTTTAGTGCCAAAAATACCTCCTGTGCCCAATTCTTTGGTTTGAGGCGTAATTCTCTCAGCCAAGTTGTCAATAGTATTGAATACTTGCATTCCTCCTGTAAATCTTGCAACTCCTTGATTTCTTGTTGACTCTTTCAAACTTTTTAATACCCCTGAATCTGTGTTGAAAGGGTAAGTATTTAAAGGCTTGTAAACTAAATAAGGATCGTAATAGGTATCATACTCGCTATTGTCCATTTCCGACCAGATGACTTCATTGGTATTTTGGGAAATCTGTTTCCACTTTTCCCTGTCATAACTTGAAGGAAGATTTACTGTATTTGTATAAATCGTAGGCAGTGAGTATACTCCACTATATAAAATATTCTCAGGCTGAGTTATTGAGACATTTTTTTCTTGCGTGATATATTCCAAATCAGAAGCTACAGGATAAAAATGCGTATTTAATTCTTTTGTGGCATACCTTGTATTAAGATTCATCTCTGATTCCACTAGAAAATCAACTACGCTATAGTAAGCCGTGTAAAATTTAGAAGGTCTTATGTAAAACTTATTACCTCCTGGCTTGCAATCAAATTCATAATCTGAGTCAATATCAGGGAATGGTATTAAAAGTCCGTCATATTCAGTGTCTGTTTCATAGTCACAATAAAATCTAGTGAATCCTATGTTACTTGCCGTTGAGTACTGATAGGTTGTCTTGTCTGGCGTGCCAAAAGCCGTTCTTCTGAAAAAAGGTATTTTACGTTTATAGGTAAATCGTGTTATGCTTACATTTCCTCCGAATACGGGCTGACAGCTGTTATCAAGGCCTAATTTGAATATTTTTCCCGTTGTTAGCCATCTGACAGTATCAATATCCCCATATTGGTCTGGGACATAATTTTTCATTGTGATGTAAGGTGATGCAATCTCTGGGGAATACTCTCTTTTATCACACCCTATAGTACTTGATATTGCACGGCTGGACGTATTTTTTATGCTAGAATTATCAATACTTATGTATGCCTGTGGGTAATTTAAAAAATTTTCCCCAAGTCCTAAAAAGACTGACTTTTCTCTTTGAAAGTTATTGATGTTGTAAGTTTCTCCTGCTTTTGTATCCACAAGTGAAAAATCTCCGTCTTGGAGGTATCTTGAAACAGTCAAAGGCTTGAAATAATTCTGGTCATCGTTATTTATAAGAATACTGTTGTAATTCCCATGAGAGTATCCATAGTATGCAAAATTATATGAAGCTCCAATGTCCCTGAAAGATTTTATCCAATCATATCTATATTGTCCTATCTTTGTAAAACCACTAACTGCGTAGGCAACTCCTGAAAGTATCGCTCCTACAAGACCGAAACTTGTACCTACTACAAATCCCGCAACAAAGAACTGTTGTGCCGTTAATTCCGCTATGCTTATGGCAGTTTCTAACGCTACTTCAGTTATTGCAAGAGTTGTTGCTGTACTTCTTGCCTTACTCCCTAAAATAGTCCATCTAGGGTGGTCTTCAAGTTCTGTAAAACTGCTTTTTGCCGTCCCCTTTACAAACCCTTGTATTGAAATCTCCGTCCCTAGCTGTGTTTTTGTATGTAGAAGATCAGGTGATATGTAAGTGTACTTGTTATTTCTTTCTGAATCATAAGGATGCTGTATACCGCCTGTGGAATTTCTATCGGGCTTATGATATAAATCTCCGCCTAAATCATTATAGGGAAAATTAGAATACAAGTACTCCTTTTCATCTTTGTTGTATTTGTACATATCAAAGGCAATGCCATTGGAAATAACGCTCTTGCTGTAAGTATTGTCTCCTCGCAGAATTTCAAAACCGTAGATATTGTCAGACTCTTTTTGAGTCATAAGGTTGTTTCTAACAGCCACTTTTAGCATGCCTTCAACAACTCTAGTGTCCATATATACGCCTAGTGGATATATATAACTCTCTGTAAAAGCTGGCATATCCTGATTGGCTATGAAAGGCGCGACTCTATTGTCAGGCATTTTTGGATGTCTGATTTTTGCACACCTGAAATCTGTAGTACCTTTTAAAGTGTAGTAGTTTTCATCGTCCAAGCCAGAAGCATAGTAGGCCTCAAATTTAGGTCTTAAGTCTGAGGGTATGTCATTAGGCTCTATCTTCAGCCAAGAGCTGTCATACAAGTCTTTGTTGTCAGGATAAGTTCTTAAGCTCTCCCAATATGAAAACTCTCCTTGCTGATATGGTATAGGCTCACATTCTAAGTTATCAGGAAGAAAGTAAGTGCATAAAGTAGAATACTTCTCTGATTTATTTAATTGTATAGAAGTCCAAGACACTGTTGCTCTTTCATAGGCTATGTCTCTTGTTACTACAGCAAAGCATCCGTCTGGTGGAGCCGTTCTGTACTTTAATACGGGCGTGGCCTCAGGGTCATACCCATTCTCTTGAGTATCGTCTTCTGGGACTCCATAGGTAGTATTTACCCAAGGATCTATGGCAACAAACATTTCCCCCGAAGCAAAAGGATTGCTCAGAGATATAATGTTATCATTTACTAGGATAATATTATTTTGGGAAGTTCCTGTCAAATCTCCTGTCAAATTATCAACTGTTACAGTCATAGTAACATTTGATTTTAGGCTTATGATATTATCCGCCGTTTCTATGCTTATGCCTAAAGTAACCAAATCATTACCATTAAGAAGCATAAAATTTTTAACAGTAGTCTCTAAGTCCGTGTCAAAAACAATAGGGTAGGATTGCGCATTTACAATTACGCTTGCACTTCCCGAAGTTCCTGTTATCTCTAACCTGCTGTCTGTATTTTTATAAGCTTCTATCTTATATTTTAGACTCTGGCTTCTTATAGGTATTATCTCCCCCCAAAAAGCCTGTACATCTGAACACTTATGAAAAAGGGAAACCCTTACTTTTTGAGTTGGGTTTGTAGCACTTTCAATAATATCGTCATTGGCTGGCGGATCTTGAGTTCTTGAAACTTCCAAAATGAACTTGCTTCGATTTAGGGTAGTAGCTTTGAACCACAAGGCTCCTGCTTGAATCTTCTCTGAAAATCCATTTGTTGAAGACAATTCTGTGACTGTAGACTCTTTACTGCCCTCTAGTTCCGCTCTAGTTTCTGCTCCCCTGTAATTGAAAAAGTATCTTTGCGCGTTATTATTTGTAGGAGAGATGTTTATTATATCTGCTGAAGACGAGCATCCCTCATTTGTAAAACTGTACGTTCTTTTTAAAGTGGTCTTTCTGCCTGGGGTCGGATCTAATGGCGGACGCATCATATAAAGATACTCGAAAGTGGTGTCTCTGACATACTCTCCCGTTGAAGAATTTTCATAGAAGTTGCAAGATGCACTTGGAAAATTTTCATAGCTTTCAGGAAAAGGTGATTCTTCCCTATTCACGAATTCTCCGTTTACCCTGTCTATAAATACTTCAAATTCATCCAAAGTCGGAGTCTCACAAACAGTTTCTTCTACCTCTGTTTGATTGCTCCAATTAAGCGGAACATCTTCTAAAGCTGTAAATACTACACCCTCTGTCGTAAAGCCCACGTTAGAGAAGTCATCCCCTGCTATTAAGTTATAAATTATGTAGTTTTTACCCGCGATTAGGGTGCCCGAAGTGTAGACTGTTCCGAAAACAGGTACACAATGGGCTTCTGGGTACGGATTTAAAAGGTAGGGTGTTATCTCAGGAATCACTACTCCTGGATTATCTTCAATGTAATCTTTTAAATTATCGAAAGAAGTGTTAAGTTCTATTTCTATAGTATTTGCAGGAATCTCATCAACTCCCTCAATCACGCATATTCTAGAATTAGGCTGTATTACTTCTGTTCCGCTTGTTGCTATGTTACAGGTCTTTTCTAATTTTGCCGTGTTGATATACTGCCATTTGAAATCTCTTTCGTTGGTATCACAATTTGTAATATCGCCCATAAGAGACGAATATCCCGTTTCAAGATCTTCATTATTAGCAGGTCTGCCCACTATAGGAAAATTGTAACTTTTTCCGCCATCCTTGTATAGGAATCTTAAAGAAAAAGGCTGTACTTCATCCCTTTGGTACCCTAAATAATCGGCTGATATGACGCCGTCTTTATATAAGTTTTCATTTGTAATGGAAGTCTGCCATTTCAATAGGGAAGACATCAGATTTACAACAGGCTGTATATTCAGCTCCTCTTTTCTTTTTATTCCGTGTATGTATTTTCTAGAGCCGATAATAGCCTCTCCTTCTCCCTTTTCAACTTTTGGCTTTCTTATGAATATATCGTTTAATTCTACTTCTTTCTTGGGGCTGATTAATGTATCCCTGTCAGTATTTGTATAAATCCTGCCCGATGTAGTTGCCAATACAGTGTCATTTGAAGTTGGGAAAATACCTTCCTCATAAGCAAATATATTAGAGTTTAAAACTCCTCTTTCAACACAGACTACCTTATAGTATCTGTACTGTTTGTCTAAATTTAAAATATTTAATTTTATAGAATAGGAAGTCAGCCCGTCTAGTTCCGTGGGATCTAAAATTCTATCATTTTCATTGAATATTTTTATCACTCCCGAACTTGAAGAATATTCAGACATTTCTGCCCCATTTGCGTCACAGTAACAGGCAAAGTACTCATAAGTACCGTTTCTAAGATTTCCTCCTGTATTTCTAGATACCGCATCAATAGATAATGGAGTATGCTCAGGAAATTGAAGCAGTTTTTTTACATCTATGCAATCCGTAATTATATTATCTCCACATACGACCTCTAATTCATATAAATAAGAAGTGTCCGTAACATTTAAAAATCTCGGAGGGTTTAAGTTGTCTTCCCAATATAAAGTAGTGCCTGACTGTTCATTTTTTATGACTGGGTTTTTTATTGGATAATTTTGATTGAAATTTAAGCCTGAACCTACTTCCAGGCAGTTATCGTTTATAAGCTCTCTATAAATGTTTTCGGGTTGCTGTGTTATACTCTCTAGAGGTTCTGAAAGTGTATTTACATTACCACAGCCTACGCAGTTTTCTATCGGGTCTTGGTTTTCGTGAAAAGTCAAAAAGTCCTCGACATATCCTATCGAAGACTTGAGTGTTTCCTTATTGGTTAAAAAGTAGTATGTTACGTTTTTTAGCGCATTCTTTTTAAAACCTATAACCTTGTATCCTTGAGGAAAATTTACATTTAGATAATTTGAGGGCTCGTTATGAGTGACCTGACCATTAGTATCGGAGTTTAGTGCAAAAATAAATTCCCCTTCCTGTAGTCTGTCTATGTTATTTTCTCTATTCATACCCTTTAAAGGGATGCTTCCTTCTTCTCTTTGTTGCATAGTTACCTTGGAAATCTAAAATATTTTGCGAAATGCTTTTTGTTATTATCCGAGAATTTTTTATCCCAATTTTTACCCAGACCTTTAAACTTTGATTCTTTCATTGCCAAGGATTTTAGTCCTGTTGACTCCTGTTTATAAACCGTATACAGCTGTCCTATTCCTTGCGGGTTTAAGTTATTGTTTATAAGATACTCTGATAATTCTATTTTTATAAGGTTTTCTATGTAGTCATATATAGCCCCTGTTGAAAAGATAGGGATTACCATGTCTCCGTTCTCATCTGTCTGTAGGGAGTAGTATTGTATGTAGACCTTGCCTTTGTCAAAATTAGTATTTAATACTGAATTCGATATGCTTGCCTTATAGGGACTATTTACTCTGAGTTTTTTATTTACACAGTCTGCTGCTAAAGAGTTTGCTTCCACTGTTCCTTCAAGTTCTAAAAAACGGTGTTTGTAATGGGTATGTAAATGGCTGTTTTTGATAGTTATCTTTTCAGTCACTATCTTGGTATTGCAACTTTTTATGTACTCATTGGTAAGCTCATTCCATCGGGCAGGATTTTCTATTCTCTCTCTGTAAACGTAGTTGTCTGTAAGGTTTTCTCTATCCCCTGAAACTGTGAATCCTAAAGGCTCTAGAATATATGCCAATTTTAAAGATTTGAAATCTTGAGGCAGTATTGCTCTTGAATTATCAATATCTAAAAATTCACTTTTTAAATTTTGTACATTGACTCCAAATTTTCTAAGAGCATTGATTACTGTAAACACAATAGAAGATTTATCTATATCGCCACTCTCTGCCAATATGGGGTATTTTGCCTCTATCTCGGCTATAAGTTCGTTTATTGATATATTGTCCAATGTCTTGTTTAAATTTTAAAATATTTGCTAGGAGATAAAAAGTTCATCTTTCCTTTCAAATACTTGAGTTGTTTGTAAAATTCATCTGCCTTGTCTAATCTTTTCAAATCGGGAATCAAAACTTTGTCTGTTAAGTAATGTCCTTCTGTCCTGAACGATATAAGCTCATCACAAAGAGGTATGAAACTCTGCTCGTAATAAAACCTATCTGGCTTTCTTCTTAATAGGGATATTCTGCGTCCCTTTACTTTATATTTTGGCAAGAACAATAAATATCCCAATTCTTGGAAGTACACTCCTGCATCATATTCTTGTGATAGAAGGTTCATTGCGTGCATTAATCCTTTAGCTATTTTGACCCATTTTTTATATTCGTCAAAGGGCTTGTGAGTGAATCTCTTGTTCTTCTTAAAATACTCATAAGACTCTCTTTCTGTAATATCTGTCTCTTTAAAGAATAGAAATTTATGATCCGTTGACTCCATTTGGGTTTTGATCTTCTGGTGTTTGTTTTCTTAAAAGTATTTTTTGAACTGTTTCGTCCACGACTATTTTTAAAAATCTGTCAGGCACTATAAACTCATAGTCCCACGCGCTTTTGCATTCATCATCGCACCCGCACTTTTCTGTCTCCAAAGTTATCAAGTCTAAAGAAAGATTGTATATTTCTTCATCAGGGATATATATATGCATATCGCTTCCTAAATAAATAAAAACTTCTCCTTTATGCTGGTATTTTCTTTTTTTATCCCGCCTGATTTGATTCTCATATCCGATTGAAAATTCAAAACCTCCATCAATACTTCTTACATTCTTAATGGAGCTCCCTAATCGGCTAAAAATAGGTTTAGGTAGAGGTTTCTTTGACCTCATTAATGTACCACAGCGTCTTAAATCGACCAAGGGGCATTTTATTCTATCACTGGCTTCCAATTCTATACATTCTATTGTAGTGAAAAGAGAAGCTTCCCTATATAAAGTCCGTTCTAAGAGCTTTTGGGCGATTAGGTTCATAGAAGATGCCCTGCCCATTCTCAGAATGTATCTTCTTGGCGGAACAGCGTCTACATTATTATCTTTTGCCTGATTTATTACCAAGTCTACAAATTCAGCATTCTTCATGTTGCAAATTTACCGAATAAAATCGGATTAAAAAAATTCATTAATTTATTATTTACCAAAAATAAAGGAGGATAAAGGTTTTATCCCTCACCCTCCTTCCAAGAAAAAAGAAAACAAATTTTTATACTATAACTATGTCTATAAACCATGTAGCCTTGTCCACATTTGCAGAGTTAGTATTTATAAACTTACTATTTTTAGCGAAGCTTGGATCTGCTGCTGCTGCTGTTCTTGATGGAGAAGTCTGTAAAGTCTCTATGACACTATTTCCAATCGTATTTATTGCCGAAATTGTGTTACCTTTTGTAAAATCTACTTTTGTAAAATCTATGGCTACAGATTCAAATAAATTATTTCTGAAAGTTATAGGCCACAAATTTGTTGAATTAAAAAGCTGGGTACCTGTGAAAAATAAAGTGTTGCAATTAGCCATATCAAAGTCTGCCTGATTATTATTTGCCTTGTTAAACCAAACTGTTCCCGATCCTGTAAATCTAGTATCTCTTGCTATGAATTGTGGTGTAAATCCATTCAAGGGTTCTATATAAAATACATTATCCCTTAAAAATTGAGAGCTTATGACAGCATTAAACATACGTATAGATCCCCCTGTGACATAAAATGCCTTCAATGACGTGTTTCCTGATATTCCTGATAGGCCTGAACTTACTGTTTTACTTATCTCAATCCTTGACTTGCCTCCCACTTTGCAAATACCATTATTTGAAGATTGAGCTCTTGCACTTATTGATATCGCGATATTACCATCATTATTACATCCTGTGGTACCATTAACTTGACCTATGGGATCTGAAGTAAACATATACTTATCGGCAGTGTACGTAGAAGTGTCGTAGTACATTCCAGTTCCATCTATGGTTATATTTTTTACTTTTTGGTATGTGTTTGTCGCTATCTTATTTCCAGAATTAAGCAATCCTAATCCATTAACCACTGCTTGGGTGCTCTCTCCATCTAGTGTTATAGTGACTCTTGAATCTTGACTGTCATTACCAAAATTGGCAACATCATCCATATTTACTAGATATCCGCTATATGTGAAACTCACCGCACCTTGAATCTTTAATCTAATAAAGTTATAGTTTAAATCGCTGTTAAAGATATATTCTCCTGTATTATTTTGTATAACTATTTCTTGTCCCTGTTTTTCAGGGGATATTCGTGTACCTGAACCTAAATATGCAAGTAAAGCGTTCCCAATAGAGCTGTTAAGAGTTTTCTGAGGAACTCCTGCAACATATCCTGTTATAGTGTCTGTAAAAGGTGTGGCAAGTGATCCCGTGCCTCTATAGGGAAGGCCACCCAAGGAAATCCACTCCTCTTCTGAGATGGTATGCAAATTATTTACATAAAGAGCTGGAATTGAATTTGTTGTAGGAGTGTTTATCGATATTACCCCTTCATCTTCTGTTATGGTAAGTGAGTCTGAGCTTATTTTTTTTGCAGATATGGTAATATTGTCATTTGTTTGAGATATTGCATTCAGTATCTCTACTCCTATTGACCCAGTATTAGTGGAGTTGACATTCTTAAAGTTGAATTGAGTATTTGTTGAACCTACTGTTGAGTCCTTATAGACACCAATTCCTAAATTACCTGCGTTAGATGCCGTATAAGTTCTTTGGTCTGGGGCTTCAATAGTTATATTGTTATCTGTTTGTGTTACTATTACATTCTCGGAGCCTTGTATAGATCTGAATTCATAATTCCCTAAGTTGCTGAGTCCTTTGAAGCTCTGTGCTCCTGTTCCCACATTCGTTATTGAAATTGTAGGTACTGGTGGAGTAATACTCAAACGCTCATCTATAAGTTCTAAAACTGTTGATAACACTTCTCCTGCATCTGTCCCTATGTTCGGTAATTCTGGGTTTACAGTTATACAGTCCGTTGTTGTTCTCACTTCGCAATCCCTGCACATGTTATCAGGAAAGCAATTATTACTATTACATCCGCAATCTTTTTTGCACATTTTTATAAATTTTCTTCAAGAGCTTGTATCCTTGCGGTAAGTCCTTGTATTATTGTTGCTAATTTTACGATAGACACATCTAACTGCTCATTGGCAGAAATTCCTAAAATCGGTACTGCTGTTTTTGAGATGATGCACTCTGTGTATTTTTTTTCGCCTTGGCAAGAATCTACTTCCTGTTCAATGCAGTCATTACAATCTGCCATAGTTTATATCTAATGTTTTCATAATTCTATCAATATTTTTGCACCTACTGTTTTTTCTGTTGTTGCCGTACCTAGAACAGTCAGTTTCTTAATCCTTATTCCTAAATTTGCTTCAAAGCTTGAGTTGTTATTTAAATCTAAAGAGTGATTGTAACCGCCTCCCAAAATAAGCCCAAACTTAGGAGCTTCTTTTACAATTGTATTGGTGATTGTTTTTTCTTGTACTGTTACTTCCCTTTCTTTTATCTTGTAATCTGCTTTTATATCTTTTAATTCACCTTGTACTTTTGTTCGGACTTTAAGTTCTATGTTATTATCTGAAAAATCTGAAATATTTTCTTTCTCTTGTATTGATTGGATGTATATTATACTTTTTAAACTGTCATTTGCTTTTAAATATTTTTCGGCGAGTTTTTTATCAAAAGGATGAGTGGAGTATATGAGCCTGTCTTTGTAAATAATTGAATCAGTTCCTTGACTCGGCAACTCTGTGATTGTCTTAGGAATTAAAGTCCCTATTACTTCTGGAACTCTTATCTTCACATCCTTATAAGTTGTAACAGTAGACGGTTCAGGATTGCAATCTTTAAGTAGGAGGATAATAAATATTGCCATAATTCCCATAACAATTTCTCTCCAATATGTTTTTAATGCTATCATATTTTTAATTTTTGTCCTATTTGTATTAAGTCGGAATTTAGAGAATTGTCTTTTTTAATTTTCGTGACGGTAGTTCTATTTTTTATGGCAATTTTAGATAATGTATCCCCCGATACTACCGTATATAGATTTTCCTTTGAAGGTGTTGTATTCTTTACAGGTAAATTTCCTATTTGAAAGTGCATCCCGTCCTTTCTAGCCCACGTTCCTCCCCACTCTAAGCCACAGTCTGTAAAACATCTTACAAATTCTTTGGATAGTTTAGGCTCTTTGTTTAGCTGATTTTCAAAAGCATTTATATCAACAGCTACTGCCCAAGAGTGTAAAGATAGTGATGTCAGACCTCTTTTCTGACGAATTATAAAAACACCATCCCATGTTTTCAACTCTCTTTCTAAACCTCTATCTATGACATTTTGCAGAGATTTTTCTAATAAGGGTCTAAAATCTTTATTGATGAATATTTTTTTTGGGAACCCTATTGTACCAACTGCTGAAAATCTTACGTGTGAAAAAGCTTTTAGAAAATTTTCTGAAACTACCCAAATTTCAAAGTATTTATTTTGGGTTTCTATTAAATTAGGGTCTCCGTACTTGCTTAAGCAGTCTTTACTTGTTACCATTTTTAAACTTTTTTAAATTTCTGTCTCTTCTGTTATATTAGGTACTGACTTATTTTCCACCTTCTTGTCAAAAACTGATATTCCCAGCAGAGCTCCTAAAAATAATAATAGAGAGTTGAATACGCCTGATGCATAGGTGTTTAAAACTTCAGCTATTACAATATAAGCCCCTAAAGAAAGTGTGACTAAAAAAGTAATTATAATAATTACAGATTTTCTAGAATATTTCCCACTCGGTGATTTTAATAAGTCGTTAATTAATTTTTTCATTTTTGAAATCTTGTATCAGTTTGTGCGTCTCCATTATAGTATCTTCTACAGGAACTGTTTTTTTATAAAGTTCTGTTTCTTGCATCTGTTCTTCAAAGGTCTTTTCCTCTAAGATAATTTTTTCTACTATTGGGTGATTATCATTGGCTTTGGATAGAGATACCAGTAGTAAAAACCCAGCTATTATACTAAATAATCCTGTTTTCATAAGTTTTTAATTTGTTTCACTTCTCTAAAGTTTCTGCGTGATTCATCTTCAAGTTTTTCAAATCTTGCTCTGAAATATTCTTGAGCTTCTTGGATGATTTTAAATTTTTCCTTTTCTTGTACATCGATCTTATTTTGAAGAGCATTAAGGTTATCAATATATCTGATATTATTGGAATTAATAGTATCATCTTTGCTCTTGATTATTTCGTCTTGTTTATATATGGCTATAGACATTATTGCAATTATCACAGCCATGAGTACTATTATTATCTGCCTATTGGTCAAAGTAACAAGCGTTTTCAGTATATCTAGGATTTTATCCATTCTTATCATTGTTGTATATGCTTGTTAAGATAAAAGATGCTATAAAAATATAGAGAATTAGCAAATAGCACCTGTAATAATCTCTCTCTCCTAACATGTGGGAAAACTCACTCAGTATGTTTAGGACAATTACTGCTGAAAAACATCTCAGAGATTCCAAATTCCAGCGTTCATAGCCTTTATATAGGAAAGCTAGCAAGGAAATTAAGACTAGAGTGTTATCTATATTTTTTAATGTTTCATAGTAGTCTGCATAAAAGTCTGTCTCAATAAAATTATAGACGCTTATATACATGAAAACTAACAATATTGGAATAGTCTGTAATTTCCTTGCAAGAATTTCCATTACTTCTTGGTCTTTGGCTTGGGTTTTGGAGCCCCGCTTTTCTTAGTCTTATTCATTAGGTAATCTGTTTATTATGTAGTTTAAAACTTGACCTAGATTTGTTATTTGGGAACCGCAAGGATCATCTCCCAGTATGTTAACACATTCTGTAATATCTTTCAAACAAATATTTTCCTGTTGTAGGGCGAGTACCTGTGATTCTAGTAAAATTATCCTTGTTTCAAAATCTTCAATAGTTTCAATCAAGTTTTCAGGTATCTCTTCTTTTATCTCTCCTGCTATTAGATACAAATCTTTTGTTGTATCCTCTAGATTTACACAAGACTTTGTAATTTTAGTAAAGTCGGGAAGTTCTTCCTCATAATTCACACACTGTGAGAATATTACTTCTCCACACGAATTTATATTTTCTTGACACATTTTTATGTTTTTAAGATTTCTTTGGACGTTTTGGGCGAGGAAGCCCACTCTCGGGAATTTCAAAATATTCTTCCAAGTCATGATATTCATTTACTTCAATACCTTGCTGTCTTAAATCTTCAAAAGCCTTGATTATAATTCTTTGTAATTCCGTGTCTTGTAAATCTGTATAAAATGCTCTAATCATTATTTTTCTTTTTATTAATTACCTTTTACTAAAATTTGAATATTTGTTCCATTCGCTACTGGGGAAGGTAAACCTAAAAGTGTAAGACCTACTAAGGCTACGTTTATTCCTGCGGAGGATTTAGCGTTTACAGTTAAAGCTTTTGTTGTGGAATTATAAGTCCATCCATAAGTATAGTTTACTGTAGAATCATTTATGATTGGTAGTACACAAGTTATATTAGTATACAGAGCTGTTCCTGTTGAAGTCTTATCCGATGTTAAATAGAATACTGAATTTCCTACTCCTCCTGCCACAGCTACTGTATTTGTATAATCTGGAATTGGTATTGAAGGCGTTGGAATATTAAGTACTCCTGTCGAATTATTGTAAGTGGCTTGTCCTGAACCCGTAGTCGTTAAAGTTATAGAGGCTCTTGCTTGTGCCTGACTAATTGGAGTAACTCCTAAAGCAGTTGTGATTTCTAAACTTGTAGGTGAGTACCCTATTGCTTTGTACAGTGGGTCGGTAGAGGCCTTTATTATCGAAAACGCTGTCAAGGACTTGCTGTAAGTAGGGACATTTGGATCAGTTTCTGTATAGCCTGTTATAAATCCTGCTCCATTAGTCAATTGATTTGTATTTGTTGGAATTATTGGCTTATTTAAAACCACTCCCAATCCCGATAAAGAGTTCCAATCAGATTGAACTTGTGCAGAAGGTATTGTGGGGAAATTGGCAGTAGTACCATCCCCTCTTAAATACTGTGTTGCTAATCCAGAAGGTATTGGGAAAAAGTTATTTTGTACCCAGATTTCATCTGCTAAGTATTTCCAAGAACTATTATTATTATATTCTAACTTATTTGTAGAAGAATTATATTGAAATCTTCCTTTATATCGCATTGTAGGGAATATGCTATCATGTGTTCCTAGAGGTAAAAGAAAGCTTCTTTCGGCACCTATTCCTCCTTTATTTTGTGTATGGAATCTAATTGAACCGCTTTCTTGATAGACATCTTGGGCAGATAGTGTAAAAGATACTAATAATAGTGATAGAATTTTTTTCATTTATTAAAGGTGTGTATTAAAATTAATTATTTAGGTTTATATGTTAAGCGAAATTTTTCGCCAATTGCCATAGGATAGTACAATTCTCCTGTTATTTTATCATAGGCTGTGTCAGGCAGGTTTTCTATTAGAGTTCCCTCAATTCTTAAAGAGTATATTTCATGGTTTCCTTTTAGTTCTTCTAGTACCTGATTACCATTTACTGTAGCTGTACCATCATAGCCCATTAAAAATCTACCATTCATTTGAATATCTTCCAATTCAAAATTAGGTATGTATACTCTCATATCATTTATAAACTGTTCATGTGCGGCCTTTATGTTTGCTGCAACATTTTCAGGTATTTTAATTCCATAAAAGTATTTACCCATAGTATAATAGCTGAAGGTCTGCATCTCTTGTAAAAAAAAGTCTATCCTTAGTTCGATCTGAAATTGAATTTCTTCTTCTGTCATTTTTTATTATTTTTAATTAATATTGTTCATCTAAATGTAGTGTTGCCTTTATAAAATCAATACCAGCTACTATATTACTCGCCCCATTGTTTCTATTATTATGAATAGTTAATACTGAATTATGAGTAACGCTACCTTGCTGCATAGCTCCATTTGTAAGGTTGGTTATTTTATAAAATGTAATTGAACTTCCTTTTATTCTCCATAGTTCCATAAAATAGTCATCACTGTTGGTTTTTAAAAAAGAAGCCCCTAGATTTATTTTAAAAAAGGGAATGCCTGCTTGCTTATACATTAATTGCATGTTAGTATCAGCACTATCTGCGGCAAAGCCTACTAAACTTTCTACATAGGCAGAAGGATCCGCATTAGCCATAACACCAGTAGTAGCTAATCCGTAAAAGCACCTAACATCTGATATTATAGAAGCATCTGCATTTTTTATTCTTTGTGAAAAATAATAGCCTTGGTTTGTGTTAATCCTGTTAAAGGCACTATCTCTCAATCCACAACTCGATCCTGCTGTTGCTGCGGTTACATACTTTCTAGTATTTACTACTACAAAAGGAGGTACGACTCCATAAGCTATACTCCCATTACTTGCTGTTCCTACTGTAGTAGGCGGGATAGCCCCTGTTGCATCTAATCCACTTCCTGTTGCTTGATATTTGAAAAATTGGTCATACATCAAACGAGGATAGATGTCGTCATAAGGTGCGAATGAGCTATTTATAATATCTATTGTTGGGTATTTAGAACCTGTTCCGTCTATTGCCCTGTTATTTTGTTTGTTAGCTAGATTTTCTTTTAAAACTAATGCATCAAATACTGCATTTTGAGAAGGTGCTACTGTAGTTGTCCCATCGTTTATGGCATCTGCTACTTTTGCATTTATAGCTGTATTTTGAGCAGTACTGACGGGCTTATCAATATCCGATGTATTATCTACATTGTTTAATGCTAAAGCAGTTTTAAGGTTTGCAGATGTGATAATTCCTGTAAGTCCTGCAACAGAATTTACATCTGAAGGAGATATTTCAATATATGCACTTCCTGACCATCTATAAGTTTTATTAGTATCTCTAGCTACGTATATTTTCCCTGTTTCTCCTGTTATAGGAAAAGCTCCTAAATTATTAAATTCCAATACGTCATCTACGTAGCTAGGTAAATATATAGCGTCTATTGTAGAACTTGAATTTAAAGGTACTACTCCATTTATGGCCCCTTTTTGAGTCAATGGTATAAACCCGCTTCCGCTTACTTGGCTATCTACATATTGTTTATCTACTAAACTTCTGTTTGTAAAATTAACCGAATAGTCAGCAAAATACTTAGCTGGTAAAGAGCTATCGCTTCTGATGGTGAACCCCGTACTATCGATATTTAAGTTATTAGTGGGCGTAGCAAAATTTATTGACTGACTTCCTGTTAAAGATGAAGCACCATTTTCAATATATACTGAAGCAAAATTACTTCCTATATTCTGACGAAGTAATATAGGTGTGTCTACTATTCCAATACTTCCTTCTTCTAGGCTTCTCTGTAGTCCTAAATCAGCTTCTGTAATATAACCTGCATTGTTTATAAGTGTTGATATATTATCCCCTGGCTGTAAAGCTGATTCTATTAGTATTTGAAGAATATCTGAAACTTTAATTTGAAAATCTTGCTCGTTTTGAATAACAGTTATACTAGAATCAGGTGACGTTATTGTTATATCACCTCCTTGACTAGAACCTCCTATTTGAATCAGTACTCCTGTTAGAGAAGACACATACATCAAAACTCCATCAGAGGTCTTTAAAAAATATATTGAATTGGGACAAGGTTTTGAAGGAAGTGTCTTTACCCAATTTATACTATTGTCTTTACATTCCTTTTCTTTGCAGTCCATACTTTACCATTCTATTTTTGGTGCACATTCTCTTAGGATCTTAAATTCATCACACCAGTCGCATTTATTTTCCTTGTAGTGCTTTTTGCAGGCTTTTTTTCC
>Ga0247742_10000028_pt1 | contig 141077 bp, 122 predicted proteins | sample UWRJL208509C2_FD_180944 | JGI IMG/M metagenome (GOLD analysis project Ga0247742, IMG submission 180944) | Plant litter microbial communities from Arlington Agricultural Research Station in Wisconsin, United States - UWRJ-L208-509C-2 | ecosystem: Environmental > Terrestrial > Plant litter >...
TCTTCCCGTCGTCCGACCGGCCCGAGTTGATCCTGCAACTGACCTTGCCGCAGAGCGCATCGCAGGCAGCGACCGCGGGCTATGTCAGCAGAGCGGAAGAGGTGCTCGCATCCGACGAGGACGTGGCAGACTGGAGCTTCTACGTCGGCTCCGATCCGGTGCGGTTCTATCTGTCCATGGATCTGCAGGCACCAGCACCGTCAAGAGCCCAGGCGGTGGTGATCGCCAAGAGCGTCGGCGCGCGCGATGCCTTGCAGGCGAGGCTGCAGAAGGCGCTCGACGAGAAGATGCCTGACATCATCATCCGCGTGTCGCCGCTGGAAATGGGCCCGCCCGTCGGGTGGCCCGTGCAATACCGGATCAGCGGGCCGGATATTCCCGGCGTGCGCGATATCGCCTGGCAGGTTTCCGATGTGCTGAGCAGGATACCGGGCGCCGTTGAACCCAATCTCGACTGGAGCGAGCCGATCCGCAAGGTGATCATCAATGTCGACCAGGATCGCGCCCGGCTGGTCGGGCTCAATTCCTCGGCGATCGCGCAGGCGCTGTTTGCCACTGCATCCGGACTGCCGGTGACGCAGGTGAGGGACTCGATCTATCTCGTCAACGTGGTTGCGAGGGCGACCGAGGATCAGCGGGTCGACATCGCCGCGATCCGTTCGCTGCAGATTCCGGTGGGCGCCAATCATACCGTGCCGCTTTCCAGCATCGCCTCGATCGACTACCAGACGACGCAGCCGGTTATCTGGCGGCACCAGGGGTCGACCACCATCACCGTTCAGGCCGATACCGCCAAAGGCGTGATGGCGGCGAGCGTGGTGGAGGCGGCGGCGAGCAAGATCGACGAAATCCGCCAGGCCAATCCGAACTACCAGATCGAGGTCGGCGGGGCTGTAGAGGGTGCGGAGGAGGGGCTGGCCTCGGTCGTGGAGATGCTGCCTGTCATGGCGATCATCATCCTGATCGTCCTGATGTTCCAGCTGCAGAGCGTGCAGCGGCTGTTGCTTGTCATCAGCGTCGTGCCGCTGGGATTGATCGGCGTTGTCCTGATCATGCTTATCACCAATACGCCGGTCGGTTTCATCGCGGTGCTGGGGATGATCGCATTGATCGGGATGATCACCCGCAATTCCGTGGTGCTCATCGATCAGATCGATCAGGCGATGGAGGAGAAGGGGCGCAGCTGGCAGGGTGTGATCGACGTGACAGCGCAGCGGTTGCGGCCGGTGTTTCTCACCGCCGGATCGACCGTGCTCGGCATGCTGCCGATCATCCGCGATCCTTTCTGGTCGCCACTGGCCTTTACCGTCATCGGTGGGCTGGTGGTCGCGGCGGCGCTGACGCTGATCTTTTTACCGGTTCTCTACGTTCTGTGGTTTCGTATTCCGGCAAAGGCGACGTCCGAGGCGGCCGCGGGCCCGGCTGCGCCCGAGCAGCAACCGGTTGCTGCCGGCGGTTGAGGATCGGCGCTCACTCTCCGGCTTGATCTGTCGCCTGGGAACCCGCCTCTTTCAGTCTTGATGCCTGTCGAAAGCAGCAGAAGAAAGAGACGGAATGCATAGCTCCGGGATTCACTGCTAATTTAATCGAACCGCACATGGCTATGATTTGCGCAAGAATTTCAATGGAAAGTCTTGTTCGGGGGAGTAGTCATGTCTGACCTGATAGCAATCGTTTATCCGACTGAGGCCAAGGCCGAGGAAGTGCGCCACAAGCTGTTCGAGTTGCAGAAGCAATATCTGATCAAGCTTGGTGATGCGGTGATCGCGACGAAGACCGATGCCGGGAAGGTCAAGCTGAACCAGCTGGTCAATGCTACGGCCGCCGGTGCCGCTTCCGGCAGCTTCTGGGGGCTTTTGATCGGCGTTCTCTTTCTCAATCCGTTGCTGGGCGTGGTTGCCGGCGCGGCATCCGGCGCGCTCGGCGGGGCGCTTACCGATGTCGGCATCAACGATGCCTTCATGAAGGATCTCGCTGCCAATCTTCAACCCGGCAATGCAGCCCTGTTCGTGCTCGTCCAGGAGATGACGGCGGACAAGGTGTTGAAGGAAATCTCCTCCTATGGCGGCGTCGTTCTCAAGACCTCTCTCGACGAGACCAAGGAACAGGTGCTGCGCGACGCGCTTGAGAAGGCGACAGCGGCTGCCTAGCCGATCTTGGGGCACAGTTATGCCGGCAATCGGGGTGAGGATATTGGCGGGTTGATGGATGTTCGAAGGATAGGCAAGGACGCGGGTAGCGCGCGGATGATCGGCTCGGTGACGACCGGTATCGTCGTTCTGGCGCTGCTTTACGTGGCGCAATCGATCTTCGCGCCGCTGATTTTTTCACTGTTTGTCATTGCCCTGGTATGGCCTTGCCAGGCGCAACTTCAGCGCTGGCTGCCGAAGCTGCTGGCGCTGCTGATCACGCTTGTCATCACCATGATCGCGATCATTGCCATTGGTTCATCGGTGGCATGGGGGTTCGGCAAGCTGGCGCAGTGGCTGTTTCTCAACGCTGATCGTTTCCAGGCAATCTATATCGATTGGTCGAGCTGGCTCGAGGGGCATGGTGTCGCCGTTGCCGGGCCGTTGACGGATCGCTTCGACGTGGCCTGGCTCGTACGCTTCGTCCAAGGAATGGCCGGGCGGCTCAACAGTTTCGCCGGCTTTATGCTGCTGGTGTTCATCTTCATCATGCTGGGCTTGCTCGAGGTCGAGGATTTCAACCGGCGCCTACTCCTGCCCGCCGCCCAGCCCTATGGCCTCAGGATACTCACGGCCAACAGGATCATCGGTGCGAAGCTGCGTCGCTTCATGGTCGTCCGGACGTTTGCCAGCATCCTGACGGGTTGCGTCGTGTGGCTGTTTGCGCTTGCGGCCGGTCTCGAACTCGCTGCGGCATGGGGCGCGATTGCCTTCGCGCTCAACTACATCCCTTTTCTCGGCCCTTTCGTGGCTACGGCCCTGCCGACCCTTTTTGCCATAGCGCAGTTCGATTCCTGGCAAATGGCAGCGATCATCTTCACCAGCCTGAATGTCATTCAGTTCATCATCGGCAGCTATCTCGAGCCGCGGCTGACGGGGACGTCGCTGGCAATCTCGCCGTTTGCGGTGATCTTTGCCGTGTTCTTCTGGAGCTTCATGTGGGGGATTGCAGGCGCGTTCATCGGCGTACCCATGCTGATCGCCTTCATTGTCTACTGCGCGGGTACCGCCTCTGCAAAATGGATCGCCATCCTGCTCTCAAGCGGCGCCGCATTGGAACGAGAGAACTAGCCTGAGCAGGCGATGGAGTGGCAGTTTTTTATATTGCGCATATACTATTCACGCGTCAGTTGAATTTACAGGACTAAAGGGGTAGTTTGTTGTGAGGCATGAGCAACCGGGGGGAGGGCGTGTCAAAAGGAGCGATAGGCCGGACTGCGCTTCCATCCGCGCAGCGTCTGCTCTACGCGGGCTATGCGCCAGGTTTCGCTTTTCCAGCCGATTTTATCAAAGCTCCATTCACGCATCGCCTCGTTGTCTGCTCGCCGGACCGTGACGTCCGAAGCATCTTTGATTTTTCGCATTCGCATTTCAGTCGGCCTTGGGTCGATTTCAGCATCGTAGCGGCAGCCGCAAATTAAGCGGCACTGTGCTGTGTCCGACGAACCGAAGCGAGCGCTTGCTCGGCTGGAGGTAAGATGATGACGGGTGAAGAGGCGATGATACATGCGGAGCTGCTTGAGCGGCGGCTGCGCGACGAGATCGCAGAGCCGCCGCATCTGACGGTGGTCGAGGCGACATCGGTGGCGCCTCAGCCGCAGATGCTCCCCTGTTTCGATTTCACTCCTTGTGGCGAGACACGATCAGAACAGTTCGAGGGCTGGCGCAACAGCTTTGGCGCCATGCTTGAGTTGACCGACACAGCCGATCAGGATGCCACACGTCCGTTTACTGGCCGTCAGACTGTCTGGGATCTCGGCAGCATGATTCTTGCCGAGATCACCACCGATCGTCTGTCTTTCTCCAGCCTTCCCGGGCACGTCAGGCGGGATCCGGTCGATCACTGGACCATGACGCTGCTGACATCAGGTTTCATTCAGACCGAAACGTCACGCACTTCTTTCAGCGCTGGGCCGGGAGAAGTGCAGATTCACTCGTTGGGCCGGGTGTTCGATGGTGACGTCAGGCAAAAGAGCCGCATGCTGATGCTGTTCGTGCCCCGGGACTTTTCGGTGGAGACGGCTGTCACGCTTGGCCAATCCGAGTTCTCGACGCTGTCGACCGGGATGGGTCGCCTGTTTTCCGACTATCTCACCGACGTTTCCAATCGGCTGAAACTGCTGCAACCGGGCGATCTGCCTGGGCTCGCGGCGGCAACACGAGCGATGATTCTCGCCTGCGTTTCGCCATCGCGCGATCATATCGAGGCCGCGGAGGGGCCGATTGCGACAGTGCTTCTCGAGAGGGCAAGGAAGCTGGTGCAGAGCAGGCTTCTCGATCCGAAGCTTGGATCCGAGATGGTGCGCCGCGAGCTTGGTATCTCGCGGACAAGGCTTTACAATCTGTTCGAGCCATTCGGCGGCGTGATGCACTACATCCAGCATCGCCGCCTGCAGAGCGCCTATGCTGCATTAACTGATCCCAGCGACCGGCGGCTGATTTTTCAGATCGCTGAGGAGCGCGGTTTCAGCGACGGTGCCGAATTCAGCCGAGCGTTCAAGCGGGCGTTTGGAGACAGTCCCAGCGATATCAGGAAGCGGGGCGGCGGCGGAATGCCGAGCCGGCACAGTCTCGATGACTGCTCTGCGGAGGAGCGCCTGGGTTTGTTGTTGCGGCGCTTGCAGGGCTAACTGCGGCGCTGAACCCGGCACTTTGTAGCTGTCGGCCGGGAGTTTTCGGCACCGAGCGCCGCGGACGCAGTGAAACTTTCCGGGATATTGCGCCTTTTTGCCGAACTGCTACAGTTCGACCCAATGTGCGATCGACCACATTGATCGCCGATGCTTCTAACCATCCCGGGTGGCAATGAAGACTGTGAATGCGCCGATGGCAAGCTATGGTGTCGAACCGGGAATACGCTTCGCACTGCTGCTCGACGGGCGCGGTGGTTGCAGGCAGATCGACATGGATGGCGTCTGCGCCTGGAAGCCCGGCGATGGCGTCATTTGGCTGCATCTCGAGCGCGACCATCCAGCCGCGGCGACATGGGTCAACCAGCAGGGACACTTCGACAGTTTCGTGGCGGAGGCGCTTCTGGAGGAGGAGACGCGGCCGCGTGTCGAGCCTGTCGATGACGGGCTGCTGATCATCCTGCGCGGGGTCTGCGCCACGGCGCCTGAAGAGGCCGAGGAGGCCGGTCCGGAGATTGATCTGGTGCCGTTGCACCTGTGGGTCGATGGCGACCGCGTCGTGTCCTTGCGCGACAGCGGCCACTATATCACCGCGCTTCGCGATATCCGGGCGGCGCTCGAAAAGGGTAAGGGGCCGCAGCGCAGCGGCGATCTGCTGGCGTTGATCGGCGAAAAGCTGGTGCGCGATCTCGAGCCGGTGCTGGATGCGATGGACGAGGAGGTCGACGAGCTCGACGAGATGATCTTCCACGGAGAGGCCAGCGAGGTGCGCGAGCGTCTGAAGCTGCTCCGCCGCCGCTCGGTGCAGCTCCGGCGTTATCTGGCGCCGCAGCGCGATGCGCTTAACCGGATCGAACACGACGACGCGCCATGGCTGATCGAGAGGGACAAGCTAAGATTGCGTGAAGTGATCGACAAGCTGATGCGCTTCATCGAGTATCTGGATGCCATCCGTGACCGGACCGGCATTCTGCACGACGACTTATCCACCGTGATAAGCGAGCGCATCGCCCGCAACTCGAACCGTCTCGCGGCGCTTGCCGCGCTGTTGTTGCCGCCGAGCGTCGTGGCTGGCCTGTTCGGGATGAATGTCGGCGGCATTCCTGGTGTGAATGACACCTGGGCATTTGTGGTGATCGTCGGCTTCGTCACCGTGATTTCGGTTGGGACGCTTTGGGTATTGCGCCGTATCGGCTGGCTTTAGGGTCTCTCGAAAATCTCGGGCGCAAGGCGATCAAAGCCGCGTGATTTGGATGTGCCATTATTGACAATCGATTTCTCAGGGAAATATCTGATACTACAACGTTGCAGAGTGATGCTTTGGAGGCATCCTCCCGCGTTAGTTGATTGTTAACCCAAGGCTTCAGATCGGCATGATCGATACACGCTTTTCGACCGCGATGCAGATCGTCATCAGCGTAGCAGTCAACGACGAGGCCGGGCTGCGTACGACAAGCCAATCCTTGGCCGAAGGGCTGGATACCAACTCTAGCTTCGTGCGCAAGCTACTGACGCCGCTGTCTGACAGCGGCATTCTCTCGACATCGGCCGGCGGAAAGGGTGGCATCCGACTTGCCCGACCCCGCAACGAGATACTGTTAAGCCAGATCTACGCATCGGTGACTGGCAACAAGAAGCTCTGGGCAACGCGCCACGAGATCCCGCACGAAGGGTTGGTCGGCGAAAACATTGGTGATCTGTCGGAATATCTGTGCGACCGCGCCGAGCAGGCCGTGGTCGACATGCTGGGGTCGGTGACCATCGAAGACAGCGTTGCCGAGCTGCGGCGGCTCGACCATGAGAAGCATGGAACTGCCAGTGACGGACATGATCCGCGTACCAGCCGTTACGCCGCTGAATAGGACATTTTACGAATAGCAAAGGGTGGCCCGGCAGGGAAACCGTTCCACCCTCCGTAAACTGATCGGAGGTCAATCTGATCAGAAACTCAAGCTCGGGCGCCATTCTTCGCTCTCGTCAGGCCATCGAGGCCCAACGCAAGACGAGGAGTGGCGCCCGAGTGTTTATTAGAACGCGCGCTGCAGGCGGAAGAAGCCCGTCGTTACGCCGTCGGCGTTGTCGGCGTCGAGGTAGTTGACGGTTGCCTTGGCGTAGAGGTTGTCTACGATCTGGTAGTCAACAGTTACGCCGTACTTCCAAGCGTCGTTGTTGGTGAAGCCGGTGTTGCCGGTAACGACACCATAGTTGCCATAGTACTGAACGCCGGGGGTGATCTTCAGCTTGTCAGTTGCCTTGATGGCGTATTCAGCTGCGATAGCCCATTCCGACTTCTGGTAGTAGGCGTTCGGATCGGAAGAGTAGATGCCTGCGAGACCGAGAACGCCAGGACCGATTGCAACGGTGCCCATAGCGCGAACAGCGCCGGCTTCATTGTCGGTGTCGTAGCCAGCCGTTACCTGGTACGTGAAGATACCAGCCTTGCCGCCGATGCCAACAGCAACGCCAACGTTGTTGGCATTTTCGCCGGTCGAGTAGAGGCTATCTTCCAGTTCATCAACGCTTACGCCAGCGTAGAAGCCGTCAGCTTCGTACTGGTAACGCAGCGAGTTGTGCAGTGTTACAGCCGAACCGATATCATCGGTTTCGCCCGAGAGACCATCGTCCCACCAGCTGTAGAAAAGACCAGCGCGGATGCCAGCGATGTCGATGTAAGCGGAGTCAAGCTTGGCAACCTGGCTGGAAGCGTTGTCGGCGTTGGTCTGCAGAACGATAACGCCTGTGAGCGGGCCGTATTCGGTGTCGCTCTTAGCCGTGAACTGAACCTGACCACGCGTATAGGAATCCCAGTCAGAGCGGTTTGCTGCGCCAAAGCCAGTTTCGCTACGGTTCGGGCCAGCGCCGGTCTGGAAACGGATGTAACCGCTGACCTTCAGGCAGGTTTCCGTGCCCGGGATGTAGAAGTAGCCGGTGCCATAAGCGTCGCAAACGCGAACGTATTCTACAGCTTCAGGTTCAGCAGCAACGATAGCGTCGGCAGCCTGGGCGCCCGAGACAGCTGCGAGAGCCGCAGCCGAGCTGATGAGCATCATTCTAATAGTCATTGTCGAGTCCAATCTAATATGGATTGGGCACAGGTCATCATTGCCGAAAACGGCCCTACCTACCCCAATTTCAAACAAGCCCTCACGGGAGCGTCGTGTTCCCGTGGCGCCAAATTACATTTTGGTTAGAATGTATCAATTACAGATACAGTCATATTTCGTTATATTTGCGATGCAAAATCGGGGTGTTGCAAAAAGGAAACTATGTGGTTTCCGGCAATGCTACCAAGGCGAGTGCATTGGGTGAAAATACAGCGTTCTCAATGATATAAGATGAATTACTTATATAAAAATTACAATGCTGCACTGCACCATTCAGGAATATGCTTGGCTTAAAAATCGGTCAGGACGTCATACGCGCGTCGGTCTGCTGCCAACCTGAAAGGCGGCGAATGATCGGGTCTGTACCGTTTTTCACTACGCCGAGACCCGTCGTTGCCAAGCGTTCCAGAAGTTTGCTCATGGCGCCACTGAACAGGCGGCTGGCTTCATTTGCTTCATTGCTCGCAAGTGTCGTCGAGCCGATGATTCGCACACTGCGGCTCGTGACGATCTGATCCGCTTTCGTCATCGAACAGTTGCCGATGGCAAGGTCGATGATGACGGTTTCGGGAGCGAGCATCGCAATGGTGCTTTCATCGATCAGAACGGGTGCCGCTTCGCCGCGCTCGCTAACGCTCGCGACGATGAGCTGCATTTGGGCCAGGTGCGATGCCAGCTGCATGAGAGACGCTATGTTCGCAGCGTGAGACGGCGCTGCCGAAGAGCGAATCAAAGCTGGATCGATCGCGATGAATTTTGCGCCGAGCGCTTCGATTTTCTGTCTGTCTTCTTCGCCAAAACCAAAGCCATAGGTCAGAGCGCCGAGGCGCCGGGCGGTGGCGATCGCCTGAAGCGCTGCCACATCGGCACCCAGCGCAGCCATCCTGATCGGCTTGACGAAGCTGCCGTCCAGCATGAGCATCGGGTGGCCGATGCCGAGCTGGCGTGCTCCTTCCAACACAGCGACATGGCCGGATATGGTCGCCTGGGTCGTGAATGCATCCATGCTGCCGGCATCCGCGACGCCTTCGAGATCGGCAAGGTCGAGCTCCAGTGCGCCGGCTTTGATCTCTTTGGAGACGTGCGATTCGCTGTTCGATCCGAGAAAGAGAAAGGCGGCGGCTTTCGCGGCCGACAGATCGTGGCTTGGCCTGCGGACGCTGACGATCAGATCGCAGGCTGCAGACATGCTTTCCACGCCGGCTGGATTGCCGCCGGCCGCGATATAGGCCTCGTCGTCGTGTCCTGCCGATATGCCGCAGCCGCGCTCGAAGCTGATTGCCATGCCGCGTGTGAGTCGGCTGACGTCCGACGGCGTCAGGGCAACACGGCGCTCGCCGGGAAAGGTTTCCCGAAGCAATCCGATATGGACGGGAGGCAGGTGGGGCATTCATCGCTCGTCAGAGAAGATTCGATAGCGCGGGGCAGTAGGCGTCTGTCTCATAGTTTTATGACAATCCTGTAACCTTTCGCAGCCAATGGGGACATATTTTTCGCATATACAACCTTGGGTGATATTTCTGTTTGAATGCCGCCCCATGCTCTGCAATGGTAGGAGGCGCTGGAATCGACGGATGGCGAGATCCGGTTTTGCGTCGGCGCATTTGGATGTAAAGATCACCCTCGAAGCGCTTTGCTGCTGGAGGCATTTGTGAATTTCTATTCGGTGTATGATCAGGGATTTGTCCGTGTAGCGGCTTGCACGCCGATCTGCGAGATCGGCGATCCCGATTTCAATTCGAAGGCGACGCTCGACATGGCCCGGGAAGGCCACGCTAAAGGCGTCGGCCTGATGGTGTTTCCCGAGCTCGGTATTTCCGGCTACTCCATCGACGATCTCCTGGGTCAGGACGTGCTGCTGCAGGCGGTGGATGCGGCGATCGCCGAGATCGTGGCGGCGAGCCGCGCGTTGAAGCCGGTTCTGGTGGTCGGCGCGCCGTTGCAGAGCCACGGTCGTCTCTATAATTGCGCCATCGTCATTCATGCCGGCCGGATTCTTGGCGTGGTGCCGAAAATGTATCCGCCGAACTATCGCGAGTTTTACGAAAGACGCTGGTTTGCGCCGGGTCGCGATGTGCGGGGGCGCACGATCCGTGTCGGCGGGGAGACCGTGCCGTTCGGGCATGACCTGCTGTTTGCCGCCGACGACCACACGGATTTCGTCATTCATGTGGAAATCTGCGAGGATGTCTGGGTTGCTGCGCCGCCGAGCACGTATGGCGCTCTTGCTGGTGCGCTGGTGCTGGTGAACCTGTCGGCAAGCAATGTCACCGTCGGCAAGGCCGAGACGCGCAAGATGCTGTGCGCGTCGCAATCGTCGCGGTGCATGGCGGCCTATGTCTATTCGGCGGCCGGGCCGGGCGAATCGACCACCGATCTCGCCTGGGACGGCCAGGCCTGCATCTACGAACTCGGCGAGATGCTCACCGAATCGGAGCGTTTCCCGACGGCGTCGCAAATGTGCGTCGCCGACGTCGATCTGGAGCGGCTGCGGCTTGAGCGACTGCGCACTGGCACCTTCAACGAAGCGGCGGCGGTCAACCTGACGCCCGACCGGGAATTCCGCCGCGTCGGCTTCCAGTTCGAGGCGCCCGAGGGTGATATCGGCCTGGAGCGTGTGGTCGGCCGCTTCCCGTTCGTGCCCGCCGATGCCAGCCGGCTCGATCAGGATTGCTACGAGACTTTCAACATTCAGGTGCAGGGGCTGATGAAGCGCCTCCGCTCGACCGGTATCAAGCGGCTGTGCCTCGGCATTTCTGGCGGCCTCGATTCGACCCACGCATTGCTGGTAGCGGCGCGCGCCTACGACAAGCTCGGCTGGCCGCGCTCGGATATCCTGTGCTTCACGATGCCGGGCTTCGCGACCGGCGACGAGACGAAGTCGAATGCGTGGGCGCTGATGCGCAGCATCGGAGTGACGGCCGAGGAGATCGATATCAAGCCGTTGGCGCTGCAGCTGCTTCGCGACCTGAAGCATCCGTTTGCCGGCGGGGAGCCTATCTACGACACCACGTTCGAGAATGTTCAGGCCGGCCTGCGCACGGACTTCCTGTTCCGCGCCGCCAACCAGCGCAACGCACTGGTGCTCGGCACCGGTGATCTCTCGGAGATAGGCCTCGGCTGGTCGACCTACGGCGTTGGCGACCAGATGAGCCATTACAATGTCAACGCATCGGTGCCGAAGACGCTGATTCAGCATCTGATCCGTTGGGTGATCCGCACCGGCGATTTCGATGCGGATGCCAAGGCGACGATGGAGCGCATCCTCGGCACGCTGATCTCGCCCGAACTGGTGCCTGCCGATGAAAACGGCGTGATGCAGAGCACGGAAGACAAGATCGGCCCCTACGATCTGCACGACTTCGCGCTCTTCTATACGACCCGCTTCGGGCTGCGTCCCTCGAAGGTGGCATTCCTTGCCTATAGCGCGTGGCGGGATGCCGGGGCGGGGGTCTGGCCGCCGCATTTTCCGGAGGACAAGCGCCGCAGCTTCGATCTGCCCACCATCAGGAAATGGATGGAGGTGTTCCTGTTCCGCTTCTTCACGATCAGCCAGTTCAAGCGCTCGGCCTCGCCGAACGGGCCGAAGGTGACCTCGGGTGGGTCGCTTTCGCCGCGCGGCGACTGGCGCGCGCCATCCGATGGCAATGCGCGAATCTGGATCAAGGAACTGAAGGCCAACGTACCCGATAGCGAGAGCTGACGGTATCGACGGTTGTATCCTTGTCGAATGCGTTGGAAAGCACAGATAGTCAGGAATGGCTCCAGGAGATGACCGGAAATGGGATGCGACCGTTCCGAGGAACTGAAACGTTACGAGGCCAGACGTGAGACGCCACATCGATGGATGATCGTCGACACGCTGACCTCTCTTCCGGCTGCAAGTAACGGCCGGGACTTTACGGGGCTCAGCATGCAGGACGCCCGCGATATTACCGACGAACTGAACAGAAGCATCGCGCAGGGGCGTGATCCGCTGATCTGATGCGCAGACAGTTCGTCGATGGACACCGGCGCTGGAGTATCGAGATGAAGGGCAACGGCCTGGACAATCGGACGGCGGGCGGGAAGCCCAGTAACGAGGATGCCGAAGAGCAGATGCTCAGCGAGGGGCGGCGGCTGTCTGTGTGGGCGCTGATCGGAGCCGCGGCGTTTGTCATTGCGATGATCGCCTTGGCGGTCGTCGTATTCTCAAGCGGCGGCCCGAACCCAGGGGCTTCCGACGCAGCAGGCGTTTCCAGCTCCAGTGGCAGCTGAGACCGTTCTCTAACTACTGGTTTGAAGATGTCGCAACAGCGCCATTTCCTGTCGGTTTCAACCCGGATTTGTTGCGATTTTACATCGCTGGCGGAGTCATGCGTTTCAACCGCACCGGGAGAGCGACACTAACTATATAAATAATTAGGATTCGTTGTGTGTTCATTGTTTTGGCGCTATTCCGTCCACGGAGATAAAATGTGAGGAGCTGCTTAGCAACCGCCAATGCTGACAAAAAAAGGAAAATACGGCCTGAAAGCACTGGTCGATCTGGCTCGGCTTGCTCCGGGTGAAACAGCCTTCATCAATGATGTTGCCGCGCGCAACAACATTCCGAAGAAGTTTCTCGATACCATTCTGCTGGAACTGCGCAATGTCGGTATCCTGCGGTCCAAGAAGGGGCCGGGCGGTGGATACTCGCTCTCGCGACCCGCGTCCGAAATCCGCATCGGCCATGTGATCCGTACGCTCGATGGTCCGCTGGCGCCGATCCGCTGTGCGAGCCGCACGGCATTCGAAGCTTGCGACGACTGTTCTGATCCCGAGACCTGTCAGGTCAGGCGTTCCATGACCGAGGTCCGGGACGCCATAGCGGATATCCTCGACAACATGACACTGGAGCAGTTCGTGGCATCTGGCAACAAGCTCGGTGTCGACGACGACATGCCGTTGTCGGTCGCCTGACCGGCGCGGCGTTGTGCGGTGTTGTCACGTTGGCGGCGTGCTGACCTTCGTTGAAGGCCGGGATTGCCTGATCTCCGCCCTCATGTGCCAAAGCAGATCAAATCTGATCGCGACATTAACATAGCCAGCCGTTGGGTATCCGACGGGTCTGGCCGCATGCGCACGGCTGTGCGAAGATACCGCGTGTCTTTTTTGAAATGTGAATGATATCGAGATGTTATTGCCCGCTTGGGCGGTGCCCGTAAGCGGGACATTCTGGACCCGACCTGAAGCAGCGTCTAGGCAGCCTAAATGATATTCAGCATGAGGTTACATCATGGCGTCGAACGCCCGCACGCGGCTTGAAATCGAAACCGGCCACATGCCGATCTATGCGATCGGTGACATTCACGGCAGGCTCGACCTGCTGAAGCAGGTGGAGGAGGCGATCGTTGCGGACGCATCCGGGATATCGGGCCGCAAGCTGATCATCACGCTCGGCGACTATATCGACCGCGGCCCATCCTCAGCGCAGGTCATCTCACATCTGATGGCGCCGCCGCCCGAGGATTTCGACCGGATCAGCCTCACCGGAAATCACGAGATCATGATGCTCGATTACATCGACGGGCGATTGTCTTTCGACGGCTGGATGCAGGCCGGAGCGGATGCGCTGCTGCGTTCCTACGGTCTCGATACGGCGCAGTTGCCGCTGGTCTTCCCGTCGCGGAGCAAGCTAGACGCCTTTATCCGGCAGTCGTTGCCCAAGTCGCATATCGACTTCATGCGCTCGCTTCCCATCATGGTCGATACCCCGAACACGCTGTTCGTTCACGCCGGCATCGATCCGCTGCGGTCGATCGCAAACCAGGACGACGAGGATCTGGTGTTCATTCGCCATCGCTTCATCGAGAGCCAGGTGCCGTTGCCGAAGCTGATCGTCCACGGCCATACGCCCGTCGAGCAGCCCGATGTTCAGCCGACACGGCTCAACCTCGACACCGGCGCCTTCCGCAGCAACAGGTTGACTGTTGCGCGGTTGTGGCAGGGGCAGGTGCACCTGTTTTCGACCTGATCAGGCGTCGGCTTTCGCCGGCGCCTTCGCCTTCGGGGATTCTTCGACGTAGTAGCTCGCATATTTGTTGCGATAGCGTTCCGTGGCGCCGAAGCTGGTGAACTTGCCGAGCTCGGTCATATCCGTCTTGTTGAGGATGACGCCGAGGGTCTTCGACTTGATCTGCGGGTCGGCGTTCAGAATGTCGCGCACGACATTGGTCGGCGTCGCACCCCATTCGGTGACGAAGAGGAAGCCGTCGACCTGTGGCGCGAAGGCCTTGGCGTCGATGACGGGTCCGAGCGGGGCAAGGTCGACGATGATGTAGTCGAACATCTTGCGAGCATTTTCCATCAGATTGAACATGCCCTGCGAGGCCAGCAGTTCGCTGGTGTGCATCAGATTGTCGTTCGACAACACTGGCAGGATGGCGAGCTTGGTTGTCGGGTCCACCTTCACGGCACTCGCCCACGGCACTTCGCCGAGAACGGCTTCCACGAGACCATACTGCGGAGGTGTCCTCAGCATGCGGGTCAGGCCCGGATTGCGAAGGTCGGCGTCGATCAGCAGGGTGCGCTTGCCACTTGAGGCGAGCAGGGCGGCGAAGTTGGCGGCAGTGGTCGACTTGCCTTCGCCTGGCATCGCTGAGACGACGCCGATGACGCGGTCGGTCCTGCCGAGGAACATGACGTCGCTGGCGAGCTTGGCGTTGCGCAGCGTCTCCGCGAACACTGAACGTGGCGCTTCGAGTACGACGCGCATGATGCGCTCGAAGGTGGCGCCGTCGTCGGCGACGGGCTCATCCGGTTGCGCGGGCGGCTGGCTTGGATTGCGGAAGATCTTTCTCTCACGCGGCGGTTTGCCGACCAACGGCAGGTAGCCGAGGAACTTGAGGCCGAGGATGGTGCGGACATCGTTCTCGACGCGGAAGAAGCGTTCGCGGAATTCCTGGAACACCGTCAGCGCACCGCCGGCCATCAGGCCAAGCACGATGGCGAGACCAAGCGTCATCGTCTTCTTCGGGCTGGACGGTGAAACGGGAACGCCGGCTTCGGAGATCACGCGGGCTTTGGCGATCGGGAACGACTGCTGCTGCGAGGCTTCCTCGAACTTGCCGAGATAGGACTCATAGAGCGTCTTCAGCGCTGCGGCGCGCTGTTCCAGATCGTTCAACTGCACCAGCGACTTGTCGGATTCCGAGTTCTTGCCGGTCAGGTGATCGATGTTCTGACGCAGCGACGCCTCGCGGGAGCGGGCGACTTCGAACTCGTTGCGATAGCTAGACGTCAGCTGCTGCAGTTCACGGTAGATCTGCTTGGTGAGATCCTGCTGCTCGGAACGCAAGGCGACGGCCTGAGGGTGGTCGACGCCGAAATTGGTAGAGACTTCCTGCTCGCGCTTGCTGACTGCGTTGTAGCGGGTGCGCAATTCCTCGATGACGCTGTTGTTGGTCTGGCCGGAGGAGATCGTGGCGTTCTTGACGGCGCTGTCCGGACCAAGATCGGTGATCGATTTGAACTGATTGTAACGGGCTTCCGCGCTGGCGGTATCGGCCTGCGCGACGATCATCTGCTTGGTGAGGTCGGCGAGCTGCTGTTCCGACATCAGTTCGCCGTTGGCAGAGGTAAGGCCATTCTTCGCCTTGAAGGTGGCGACTTCGAGGGCTGCCTGCTGCGAGCGTTCGCGCAGATCGGTCAACCGCTGCTGCAGCCAGACGGAGGCGCTCTCGGTCGCGTCGAAGTTGGCGTTCAGCTGGTCACTGAGATAGGCGGTGGCGTAGGCCTTGGTGATGCGTGCGGCGAGCAGCTTGTCGGTCGAACGGAAAGAAACGGCAAGGACCGCGCTGCGATTGACCCGCGAGACGGTGAGCGCATCCTGCAGCAGAGCGGCTGCCGTCTGGCGGCGGCCGGCGCGGGCCTGCTCCTCGGATACCGGTGGCTTGCCCGGGAGGAGGGCGCTGGCCAGCAGCTTGACGCCCGACTTGACGAGCGCAATCGGCGAGCTCGGCGGATCGAGGATGGTGCTGTTGTCCTGGAGATTTTCCGCATCGACGACGCGCAGTGCCAGCTGGTTCGACTTCAGGATTTCGACGGCGCTGGCGATCTGCATGTCGACCTGCTGCGAGTTGGCAACCGGTGGCGCGTCCTCGGCGTATTTGGTCATGGTGTCGTCGAGCAGTATCTGCGTCATCGACGTGTACTGCGCCGTTGAAAACAGCAGATAGACCAAGGCAAGCGTGACGGTGACCCCGACGCAAAGGGCGATCGAGCCGATGCGGCGCATTAGGATGGCGAGCAGGCGATCGATGTCGATGAAGCTATCGGAATCGTCGGGCGCTTTGGGCAGGGTACTGTGCAAGGTGAGGTTCCGTTGGTTCATGGCTCTATCCTTTGCGGGAACGGGTCGCGCCATCGATGGCTGTGAGGTCGGCCTGCGGGCCAATCAGTTTGCGGAGCGGCGCGACGGCGCGGCTGACCCGAGCGGCGATGGGCATGCTCAAATGGCCCACTGCCGATGGGTTGCCCCAGGCTGTTCTGATCGCTCCGAGGATCGACCGGTCCTTGATATTCTGGACGAGAACGAGGAAGGCTCTTCCTCGACGAAGGCTTTTTGCCCGAAATTCCTGGGCGTCTGCGGCCTCCGCCTCCAGCGTGATTTGGCGAAGGAAGGTCTTATCCCCTTCGATCATGGCGTCGATGTGGTGAAGCGACAGTACGCGCGAGATCGACCCTTCGCGGATATGGTAGTCATAGCCGGCCGCGGGTTCGATGACGCAGCGCCCGCCTAGCGCCATGGCGCTGGCCAGGAAGATGTAATCCTCGCCGATCTTCAGGTTTTCGTTGAAACGAAGGGCATGGCTTTCGATAAAGGCGCGCTGAAAGATCGGCTTGAGATAACCGAAATTATGGGTGGTTTGAAAAAGGGCATTGGAGCGGATAAAGGCGGACAATGTGAGCGTCGGTGTCTGCGCAAGCGTGCTTTCCGCGAACATCGTTTCAGCAGGCGTTCCGTCTGCTCTGACAACGCGCAGATTATCGACGGCAATCTCGGCGCCTGCCTTTTCCGCGCGCTCGATCATCCGCCGCAGCCGGTTCGGCTCGACGACGTCGTCGGAATCGAGCACGGCAAGCCAGCGGCCGGTCGCAGCTGAGATCGCGGCGTTTCTTGCGGCGGAAGGACCACCATTGCGGGGAAGCGTAATCAGGCGAACGTTGCGGTCGGCATAGCCTTCGGCAATCGCCCTCGTGTCGTCGGTCGAGCAGTCATCGGCGACGATCACTTCGAGCGAAACGCCTTGCTGGGCGAGCGCACTGTCGATCGCCTTGGAAAGCGTCGCTGCCGCGTTGTAGGCGGCAATAATGAAGCTGACGTCGGGCATGGTTTGCTTCATGCGGCCTCCGCCGTTCCGTACTGACGGATCTCGCGAACGCCAAGCAGGCCGCTGACGACGCCCGAATGCATGACGCCGCGAAGGGCATAACGGTAGCGCGGTACGGCCGAGAAGATGCAGCCGAGCGCTGCCGCATAGCAGAAGCCGGCCTTGGCGGTGGCAAGGCCGATCTGCTTCAGCCTGCCAAGGCCGGAGCCGGTTTCCTGGATCAGCCTGCCGTGGGTCTGGCCGAAACGGAAGCGACGCTTGGCAAGCCAGCCGAGATCCGCGCGGTTTTCGGTGACCGGCTCGTAGACGTAGGCGTTCTCGGCAAAAGCGATCTTGCCGCCGGCGGCATGCATGTGGCTAAAGAATTCGGTGTCCTCCCCGCCGGTGTGGCCGAGGGCAAGGTTGAAGCGTCGGCCTGCGACATGCGGGGAGGCGAGGCGCAGCAGGACGTTGCAGGTGTAGCCGGTGCGGATTTCGCCGCCGACCCATACGGGGAGCGTCGAGTGGAAGTCGCCCACGCGCATCCACTGCGGCGCTGTGTCGGCATAAACGCTGCGGACCGGGCCGAGGACAGCGTCGGCCTTGGTCGTATTTGCCGTGGCGAGCAGCTCCACCAGCCAATCCTCGCTGGCGTCCTCGTCGTCATCGATGAAGGCGAGGAAATCACCGGTCGCGTTGTCGAGGCAAGCATTGCGGGCGATCGAGATGTTTGAGGCCGGGCAATGTACATAGGCGATCGCGTGAGCGATGCGCGGGCGCAGCGCCTCGACGCGGGCGCTGGCGCTCGGCGTCTTGTCATTGTCGGCAACGATGATGCGCAGGCTGGTTCCCGCCGGCACTTCAAGCATGGCGAGCGACAGCAGTGCCTCGTCAAGCGACGGACGGCGATAGGTGCAGATGCCGATGTCTATCCGCACGAGAGGTGTCGGGCTCGATGATTGCTGGCTCATGAGGCCACCTTTCTGCCGCGGAAGCTCAGGAGCTCCATCCAGAACCCGGCGGACCAGGCGAAATGCATGACCATGGCCGACACTGCCGCCAGTGGTCCATAGGGATTGCGCTGACCGATCGCCATCCAGAAGCCATAGCCGACGCAAGCGATGGCCCAGAGGGTGAACGGGATCACCGCTGCCCAGCTGACCACGGCAAGGAAGGCGCCGATGAAGACGGGGACGACCAGAAGCGGCAGCATCTGGCGGACATTCGGCATGCTGCCATGCTTCAGGATGTTCTTGGCGCGGCCGCGGCCGTAGCCGAGATACTGCCGGAAAAGGGTGCTGACGCTGGAGCGCGGATAGTAGACCATGCGGGTCTTGTCGGTCATCCAGATGCCGAAGCCCGATTTCTTCAGGCGGTAGTCGAGCTCCGCATCCTCGTTGTGGCTGAATGTTTCGTCATAGCCGCCGACCGCTTCGAAGGCGGCGATGCGCATCAGGGCGTGGTGGCCGTGATTGGTCCAGTGGCCCTTGGCGCCTTCGCGGTGCTTGGAGCCGCCATTGCCGAGCTTGGAGTTTTGCGCGACGGCAGTGGCTTTCTGAAACATGCCGAAACCGACCGTCTCCATGGCGACGACCACGGAGTCCGCCTGGGTCTCGACGGCTTCTTCGACGAGGCGGCGGCAGTAGTCGGCGGGATAATCACCGTGGGCATCGATGCGGATGAGATAGTCGTAGTCGCGGCCGAAGGTGGCGACGGCGAGGTTGGTGGCGGCACTCTGCAGGCGGCGCGGATTGTCGAGCAGGACGATGCGCGGATCGGTCATGCTGATGCGGGCGACGATTTCGCGGGTCGCATCCTTGCTGCCGCCGTCGGCAACGACGATCTTGGCGTTCATGTGATCGAGTTCCCGGCTCAGTTTCCCGAGCAGCGCCTCGATGTGCTTTTCCTCGTTCAGGCAAGGGATGATGATGAGACTGGAGACGCTGGCACAGACATCAGACTTCATGGTTGTCCACCCTTCTTGAGATACGGTTTCGGGAACGATCGCAGCAGCTTCGCCCCTCTCGGCGAATGCTGGTGCGAGGCGGGAAAGGTTTGCGACCAGCGCCTGGCAGTCGCTGCGGTCGGCGAGCCAGGTCTTGCGGTCGGTTTCGGCAACGGCTTGGCTGAGCACCTGGTAGCGTTCGCCGGTCATGGTTTCGAACAGCGCCTGCAGGCCGGCAGCGCTGGCTTCGCGGATGCCGAGGCCGATGGCCTTGTCGCCGAGGAAGCGAGCCGTCTGGGTGCCCTCGAGCGCGATCGGCACGGTGCCGTAAAGGCAACCTTCGTATAGCCGGTTCGGGAGAAGCCAGCTTGAATTGAGACCTTCTTCGAAGAAATCGATCGCCCAGGAAAAGTGGACGTCGTCGTAGATGGCCTGAAGATCCTCGGGATTGCGATAGGGGCCGGCGAAGGTCAGATAGGGTTCGTCACGGACGAAACCGTCGAAATCCTCGAATTCGGAATAGGCCGGGCGACCGCGCAGAACGATCTCGACGCGGCCTTCCATGCTGCGGGAGAAGTCGGCAAGCAACTTCAGCGATTTGCGGCAGCGCAAGGCGCCGAACCAGCCGATTTTCCAGGGCTGGCCGGGCTGCTTCAATGGCCGGGCGATTGGCTGCTGAAGGGCTGTATCGTCGAACGAGATTACCTTGTTCTCGACCAGCAGCGTTCCGGCCGTCATGCCGGAGCGCGCCGCGAAATGATGTTCGATAAACGCCGGCGAGCTGGTCATGATCAGCCGGGCGTTTCGGCCGAAATGGGCTTCGGCGCCACGCATCGCCTTGCCGAGCAGATCGTCGCGCGACAGCAGACGATGGATATCCAGGCATTCGTAGACAACGGGAACGTCACCGCCGAACAGCGCATTGGCGCGGTCGGCGACGGCGAGCGCTTCCAGATTGCGGCCGATGATGACGTCGGGCTTGCCGACGCCCTTCAGCAGGCTTTTCAGCCCGGTCACCGCCTTGGCCACAGCGCCCATGCGCTGCGCGAACTTCGCATCCGCCGTGCGGCCAAGCTCGATCGGCGTCAATCCATGCACCTCGGCCAAGCGGTTCTCGCCGCGGCGAAAGCCGGCAAGCGTCACCTCGGCACCGCCCTCATGCAGCATCAGAACACGCCGGCGGACGGCGGGATCTGCGAGATCGTGCACGAGATAGAGGACTTTGAGCATGGAATTCCTTTTCGGTTGCTGCGCGCCTGTGGCGTCGCTCAGTTCAGCGGCGTGCATGCGATCGATTCAGGGAACTGGCATTTGTCGCCTGGGGCGGTATAGGCAAAGCGCTCGACTTCCAGCGACGTCGGCTGGGTGTATGCAAACTTGCCCATCCAGCCGCTCAACGTGTCGGAGCCCCAAAGGCTGAAGAAGATCTTCTGCTGGCTGGTTGGAATCTTCGACGGATCGGTGACGTCCTGAACCAGCTTGCCGTTCAGGTAATAGCGCAAGCGGCCCGGTTCCCAGACGAAGGCGTAGTCGTTGAAGCCCTGATCGGCATCGCCGGCGACGGGCACGAGCTTCTCGTTGCCGCCCTTGGCCTTGATGTACTGGTTGATCTGGACCTGCCCGGCATTCTTGCCGAGGACCTCGAAGTCGATCTCGTCATGCGGCTGCTTGTCGGTCGGGCCGATATAGGTGAAGAAGGCCGAGTTCAGGCCGGAACCGGTGGCAGCCTTCATGCGCGCCTCATAGGTGCCGAAGCCGAAGCGCTTCTTGGTCTGGATTTCGCCGCAGAGGTAGCTGCGGTCCTTCAACTGGCCTTCGGCGAACGACAGCTTCAGGGCGCCGCCATCTACCTTCACCTGGTTCTTGGACCAGGTGCAATTCTGATGAGCGCCGTTGTTCCAGCCGTCCGAGACATACCAGACGCTACGATCGAGCTTGTCGAAGTTCTCAATGAAGGAGGTTCCGCCGGCTTGCTGGGCGTATAGGGGCGAAGCGCCGAGCATGATTGTGCCGAAGAGGCCGAGTGTCCGGCAGGCAGTCTGGCAAAGTTTTCGCGCATGGGCGATTTTGATCGTCATGTGGTTTCACCTTTGCTGTGGGATGAGTTTGGATGAGATGTTGCCGGCCGATGCCGTCTTTTCAGAGGGCTTCTTCGTGCGCCCGCCGGTCAGAACAGCGTAAAGGCGCGGCGCAATCTTGCGGCACAGGCTGTTCGTGGCCACCAGAATGGGGAACAAGACCGCGAGGGATAGGATGAAAAAGATCGGGTAGAAGCTGACGCCCGCTTTACCCCAGACGATCCACATGAGGATCAGCAGCGGGTAATGGCCGCAGAAAATCCAGAAGCTCAGGCTGCCGGTCTTCGACAGGCGCTGGCCGATCTGCGTTTCGATCAGCGGTGCCGACAGCAGCCAGAAGCCCAGCGCACCTGCGATCGCCAGCGTGTTGCGCAGGAACTGAACCCAATCCGGCAGGCTCGGCCCTGTCATGTAGATGACGGTCGCCAGCGCCGCACAGCTACCCAGGAGCAGCACTGCGCCCAATGAGGCGAACCGATCCAAGGCTTTCAGATCGACCTTGTTGAGGCCGATATAGATGCCCAGGCTGAAGCTGAAGAGGATGGAGCGTTTCAGCACGATGTAGAGCGACGCCTCGGGTACGACAGCGATCACCAGCAATATCGTCAGCGTCAACAGCGGCATCCGCCGTATCAGCCAGGCGAGCAGCGGCGACAGCAAGATGCAGACAAACAGGTCGCGCAGGAAATAGAGCGGGACATTCACGGGAAAGTCTTCGACGGCAAAGAGTTGCGTCATCAGTTCGCGCGCGGTCGCCTGCCAGGGGCTTGGGACATATCCGTCGCCGAGACCGAGGCCGAGAGCCAGCAGGATCGCCAGAAAGAACACGCCGTTCCACAACAGAAACGGCAACAATACGGTCTGGGATTTGGTCCGGATGGTCCTAAGGTAGCTGAAATTCTCCAGCCCGCCGCGAAACAGCAGGTAGCCGGAGATCGCACTCAGACACGGTACGCCCACTCTGAACAGCGCTTCGGCGAGGAATACCCTCAGCCAGTCGAAGGCGCCGTAGGTTCCGATGAAAGGGCTGCTTTGGTCGCCGAATGGTATGTGTACGAAGACGATGCCCGAGATGAGCACGATCCGCATCAGATTGATCCGTGAGGACACTTTGGTATCAACATTCACGTTGTCGGTCACTCCTTTCGGGTCGCAGCTCCTCCTCTGCAACTATTACAATCAGAGCAGACTTCAGCCCGCAGCGATGGAAGGTAGGGCGAATTCACGGGAGAAAATATGGCAGTGCAGCAAAAGTGATCGGCTGGCCGGTTTCGTGACAGTTGCTACTTGCCGTAATGCAGCGGAAAAAATACGCGGCTGGAGTGTTGCCTTTCGGCTCAGAAGTCAGCGTGGCCAGTGCATTCAAGAAAATGATTATATTCACGCGTTTAGCGTAGAAAGACGTGGTGCGGCGCACGAAAATTTTTATCAATTACGAGCAAATGTTACAGCGAGGGCCGCCGGCCGCGTATTGGTTTATGGTCGGAATACGGCGAATTGCTCAGGAATGAAACGTTTTAGCGTGAGCTCGTACCGTTCGGCCAGAATGCCGCCTTTGACAAATTTTGGCCGAAATGCCCCTGATGCTTGTAGGGTACAGCAGCTTGCCATCAACACTTGGCCGGTAGGTGTGCGAACCGAAGCACCAATTCGAACCCCTCAAGGACAGAGTATGGCGACCTTTTCAATCATTATCCCGTTCTATCAGCGGGATGACGGTATACTCAGACGGGCGCTGGCGTCGGTCTTTTCGCAGAGCTTCCAGGATTTCGAGGTCATCGTCGTTGATGACCAGTCGCCTCATGTGCCTGCGAGCGAACTCGCGCCGCTTCCGCCCGAGCAGCGGGCGCGAATCACCGTCGTCAGTCAGTCGAACGCCGGTCCTGGCGGCGCTCGCAACAGGGGGCTTGATCATGTTCCTGCTGAAACGCGATACGTTGCGTTTCTCGATTCCGATGATTTCTGGACGGAGGATCACCTGCGCAACGCGCTGAGCGCGATGGATACGCTTGGTGGCGATTGCTATTGGGCGTCGATCGAGGGCGGGCAGGAGTTCGATTATCACTTCGGTATCGCCGCGCTCGAAAAAATCGATGGCGCGCGGCGTCTGATGGAAACGCCCCACATTCTCGGCGTGCCGGATATTGCCGGTGTGATGATCAACGACTGGGCGTTCCTGCACATGTCGTGCATGGTGATCGGCCGCCCGCTGATCGACAAGGTGCGCTTCGACGCCGCGCTGCGACTGGCGGCGGAAGATGTTCTTTTCTTCTGCGATTGCATGCTTGCAGCGAAGCAGGTTCTGCTTTGTGCCGATGCCGGAGCGTTGCGCGGCGAGGGGATCAACATCTTCCACGGTGTTGACAACACCTCGCCGGAATATCTCAAGCAGCAGTTCATTACCTGGATGGCGCTTGACAGGCTGGAGAGCCGCTTCGCGTCAAGACCACGTGAAATCGCGACCATCAGGGAGTACAAGAGCCGGGCACGCAAGCAGGCTCTGTGGGGACAAGTCGGGGGCCTCAAGCGGCGGCAGTGGCCCGATTTCGGATTGCTTGCCCGTTGGCTGGTTCAGGATCCCCGCCTCATCCAAAGTGCGTTCCAGTTGGCGGCAAACAAGGTGGCGAAGTAGCGACCTATTTGGCCGGCGCATCCAGAAGATATCGCAGACGGTCGCCCGTCGCGGTTACGGCGACGCCGGCCGGGTTGCGCCAGCGCTCAGTCTTGTCGGACAGGATGCCTGAGGCGATTGCCGGAAATGCCAACGGGTGTGCCGCCACGTAGGCGATGGCCGAGGCCGCTCCGGATTGGTTCTTGAGGTCGAGGAAATGGCGCAGCTCGTATTTGCCGCGCACATGCTGCTCGTGCCGGCGCACTGCGTTGGCAGCCGACGGCTTGAGATCGGGGAATGCCTTCAGCAGATTGCGGTCGGCCTCATAGAGCCGCTTCAGATCTTCGGTGCGATGGCTTCCACTCAGCGAGTTTCCACGCACCACGGCGCCATAGCCGCAGCTGTGGATGACTTTGTAGCGGGCACCATGGGCCAGAGCGCGGATATAGAGTTCATAGTCTTCCCCTAGCCGCATGTCCTCGCGGTATCTCAGCGCATGCTTGTCCAGAAAGCTGCGGCGCATGATGGGCTTCAGGAAGCCGATTTCGCCGCGCCGGACGCCGACCTTCGAGATGTTGCCCTCGACAAAGGTTTCAAGGTCGAGAAACAATGGGTCGTCGGCGAACTGGTCGAGCTTTTGCGGCGCTTGCGCCACGGTCTCTGCATCGACGAAGGCGATGTTGTCGGCCACGAAGTCCCAGTCGTCCTCAGCCAGCATTCGTCCGAAGCGACCAGCGAAGAAGAAATCGTCGGCATCGAGAATCGCAATCAGCGGCGCAGAGGAGATGTTGATGGCATGATTGCGGGCGGCCGAGGGACCCTTGTTCTTGTCGAACCTGGCGATATTGAGCCTGCCGCTGGCATCATCTCCGCGTCCAGCGGCCTCTGCGGTCGAATCGCTCGATCCGTCGTCAACGACGACAACTTCGGATACCTCGGGTTCGCGAAGCGCAGATCTGACTGCCATTTCAATGGTGTCGGCCGCATTCTTGGCGGCGATGATGACGCATATGCCCGCTGTTTCAGCCACGCTTTACCTCCGTTTGTTCGTCCAAGACCTAGGACGTCGGAGCGCGACAGACAACGCATAGCGCTTTCACATGATGTTACGGGCGTCGGTTTGGTCGGATGAGGCGGGCGGTTTCGGCGGGGTGGCCACTCAGCGGTTGAACGGCTCGGAGCTGTTGAACGGCGTCACATGAAGCTTCTCCGCATCTTCCACGCGGCTGGGAGCGAGCTTGCTGCCGTTGCGCTGCTTGGCTTCCTTCCAGACGAGGTAGATAACGCCGCCGAAGTACCCGACCTGAAGGAGGACGGCGCAGATTGCCGTCTTGATCAGCGTGCCGGAGAGAGAGCCACTGAGCCAATAGGTGGCGACGGCAAACACCAGAAGTGCGCCGAACATGCTAACGAAAACGCGAGGTGCATACATTGTTGCCTCCCCATATGGCCGCCTTCAATGAACAGTCATCGAATAGGGCGATCCACAAGGACCATTTTGTAGATTCGTTTTACAGGACTTCGTTATGTAACTAAAGCGGCGAAGACATTTTTTGCTTCGGTGATCCGGTACTACAAGCGCGATATTAAAGCTTTGTTCCGGACATTGGTAAAAATGCCACGTACCCACATCGTTTCGCGGCAATCGGAAAAGATCATTAAGGCTCTATTACGATCCAAGGGTTGTGTCGATTTTGGCAATGCACTTTCTTGTTTGTGCCACAATCTACTCCCGCTTGAGTGGATCCGGGCCGTTTGACATTCAACTTTTGTTACAAAGTTTTAATTTCAAACGATTTGTAGGTGCGTCGCAAAATCTGTGCTGCAATGCAATAAAAGCGGTTCCAGCAAGTTTAGATAAAGCTCTTACATAGAACTTACCGGCCCATCAAAGAACTTTGAAAAGGGCAACGGCAAACATATAACCTTCCGTATCTTTGGAATGCCAAGCAACGACGCCGCTCTTTATTGCTGTCGTTACAGCTCGTTTGGTGTTCATAGGTAAAATCTAGAGATGTTTCAGTGATCACTTAAATACAAATGGTTGCGCAAACGTTTCCAAAACCGATCGAAAACCGGTCGTTTTAAAAACGTGGCTTAAAAAAACAAATTCCGCTCATACACTCCCAACTCGTCAGCGCTAGCTAAGCGCCCTGAGCCTTAACCGACCAATCGGCAAACATAAGTGGAGTTACCTCTATGAAGTCTGCGACGAGATCGGACAGTTCGCCATTCTATGGCGCAGTTCACAAAAGCGCGTTTCCGCCCACAGGCGGTTTCGCAAAACGGGCATTTGATGTGTCCGCCGCCTGCCTCGGTCTCCTGTTCCTGAGCCCGATCTTCCTGATGGTGATGCTGCTCGTTAAGCTGACCGACAAGGGTCCGGCTTTCTACGGACATCGCCGCATCGGCCATAACGGCCAAGAATTCCGTTGCCTTAAGTTTCGGACGATGGTGACCAATGGCGACAAGGTTTTGCAGGATCACCTGCGCAACAACCCTGGCGCCATGGATGAATGGCGCGCCACACGCAAGCTGCAGAACGACCCCCGGGTTACTGCCGTCGGCGCCGTGCTGCGCAAGCTGAGCCTTGATGAGCTGCCCCAGCTCTTCAACATCATCCGCGGTGAAATGAGTGTCGTCGGTCCCCGGCCTGTCGTTCAGGACGAGCTGGAAATGTACGAACATGCTGCCGTCTTCTATCTGCAATCACGGCCCGGGCTGACCGGTCTCTGGCAGGTCAGCGGACGCAACGACGTTTCGTATGCCGCACGCATCGCTTTCGACACCCACTATGTCGAGAATTGGTCCATGGCCAAGGATGTGGCGATCATTGCGAAGACCATTCCTGCGGTCTGCGCCCAGCGCGGCAGCTATTGACGCTGCGGTCGATCCATTCAACGAGCGCCCGCGCGGCAGAGCCTTGTGCCTTGTCGTGCCCAAACACGGGGAAATCTATGAACAAACCTTTCACTGACGGCAAGGCTGGGCGATCCCGTGCTCTGCAATCCGGCGTGGCGATTGCTGCCGGGTTGAGTGCCTTCCTGTTGTCCTCATTCGTTGCCAGTGCCGATGATTATCGCCTGGGGACGATGGACAAACTCACCATTCGGGTGGCTGAATGGCAGACGGCGGATGGGACGATCCGCGACTGGTCTGTCGTCAGCGGCGACTACACAGTCGGCCCGTCGGGCAACATTTCCCTGCCATTCGTCGGCGATCTGCCGGCATCGGGACAGACGACGGATGCCATCGCCAAGCAGATCGGTGTGGCGCTTCAGAAGCAGTTCGCACTGAAGGACCGCCCGTCGGCTTCGGTCGAGCTTGCCCAGTTCCGCCCCATCTATCTCTCCGGCGACCTTGAGAAGCCGGGCGAATACCCGTTCGCGCCCAATCTCACCGTCGTCAAGGCGGTCAGCCTGGCCGGCGGTCTGCGCCGCGCCGAGGCCGGGCAGCGGTTTGCCCGCGACTTCATCAACGCCAAGGGTGACGCCGTCGTCTACATGGCGGATCGGGCCCGGCTGCTGGTCAAGCAGGCTCGCCTGCGGGCGGAGACGGCCAACCAGGACAGTTTCGAGATGCCCAAGGAGCTGCAGAACCAGCCCGAGGCCAAGGCGCTGGCCGCAAGCGAAATGGCGCTGATGACGTCGCGCAAGAAGCGGCTGACGCTGCAGCTTCAGGCGCTCGACGACCTCAGAGGCCTGCTGCAGAGCGAAGTCGATTCGCTCGCCAAGAAAACCGAGACGCAGACCCGCCAGCTCGAGTTGGCGACCGCGGATCGTGACAAGGTCGATGATCTTGCGGAAAAGGGACTGGTGCTCAGTGCCCGCAAGATGTCGGCCGAGCAGCGTGCCGCCGACCTCGAGGCGACGCTTCTCGACATCGATACCAATTCGCTGAAGGCCAAGCAGGACATTAGCAAGGCCAATCAGGACGAGATCACCCTTCGCAACGACTGGGATGCGCAACTTGCGCAGGAACAGCAAAGCACGGATGCACAGCTCGATGAACTCGGTCTGAAACTGCAGACGAGCAATTCGCTGATGTCGGAGGCACTGACGCAGTCGACGGATGCCGCGCGGTTCGACAGTTCCACCGGGGCTGCCAGCATTGCCTATTCCATCATTCGCGATGTGGATGGCACGCCGAAGGAAATCCCGGTGCAGGAGAACACCGCACTGCAGCCCGGCGACCTGATCAAGGTCACCGCCGGACTGGCGATGAGGTAACGAGGCACTATGCGTATCGCTAAGTCGGCGCTCATCCAGCCCGGCGGGAATGTGGCCTATGCCGTTCCCGCCGTGGCGCTATCGATGTTTTGCTTCGCCTACTCGATCGTGTTCGGGCAGGTGTCGATCCTGCTTTATTATGCGCTGTGGATGCCGCTGATTGCGGTGGATTACCGCCGGGTGCTCGGCAACTACAACAACTACCTCTGGATCTTGGCCTTTGGCGTGCTGACCTTCCTGTCGGTCTTCTGGTCGGCGGTACCGAGCGTTTCGTTGCGTGCCAGCATTCAGTATCTGAGCCAGATCATCTGCACGCTGATTGCCGTACGGGTGCTCGATGCCAGAACGTTGACGATCGGCATGATCGCCGGAACCGGGATCGTTCTGATCTACTCGCTGCTGTTCGGCCATTACGAGCTCGATGTCATGGACGGCACCTACAGCTTCGTCGGTGCTTTCGCGTCGAAGAACCAGTTGGGTTTTTATGCCTCACTCGGCCTGATCGTCTGCTATGCCGCCGTCTTCATCTTCGGCGAGCGGCGTCTTTGGATGGCCGCTGCCGGGTTCGTCGGGTTGCTGTCGGCCTATTGCCTGATCGTCTGCCAATCGGCGACCTCGGTGCTGACGGCCGTTGTCGTGCTTGCATTGATGGTAGGCTTGCGCGTCGTTCTTGCGCTGACACCTGATCAGCGAAAGCTGCTGGTGGTCGGCGGCGGTGTTGCGGTTATCGTGCTGGTGGTCGCCGGCGTCTATCTCGGCGCGGTCGATGCCGTGCTGGGTATTTTCGGCAAGGATTCGACGCTGACCGGTCGCACCTATCTCTGGCAGCAGGGAATCGAGGCGGCGCAAGACAATCCGATCTTCGGGATCGGCTATCAGGCCTACTGGGTGCAGGGCTTTTCCGAACCCGAACGGCTGTGGAAAGAGTTCTTCATCGGCTCGCGCTCCGGCTTCCACTTCCACAACACCTATATCGAGACGACGGTGGAGCTTGGTCTGGTTGGGCTGGTGATCCTTGCGGTGACGCTCCTGAAAATCATGTGGGGGCATCTCCGCCGGCTGATCGAGGACATCAGGAACGACGAATCCTATCTGCTGTTTTCGATATCGATCCTGCTGGCAATCCGCTCCTTCGTCGAGATCGATATCCTGACGCCCTACAACATCGGCACGTTCCTGTTTTATTTCTGCGCGGGAAAACTGGCGATCGCGCGTCTCCGACCCGTCGCCCAAGGATGGGCACAGACGCGACCATCGGAACCTGTGCTGCACTGACGTCATTAGCATTTTCGCCCGGCAGTTGACCGGACATTTGAGGAAACCGGATGAAAACCCTTTACGGCATCCAATATCTGCGCGCTTTCGCAGCCCTTGCGGTCGTGGTGTTCCACGCGGCCGAAAAGGCCGGCGAGCCCTTTCCGATCGGCGCCGCCGGCGTCGACGTCTTCTTCGTGATCAGCGGTTTCATCATGTGGGTGCTCAGCGAGCGCCGGCCGATGACGCCGCAGAGCTTCCTGCTCGACCGCATTCGCCGCATCGCGCCGATGTACTGGCTGGTGACCGCAATCATGATTGCCGGCGCTTTGGTGGGGCTATTTCCGAACCTTGAACTGACCGCGCCGCATATCGTCGCCTCGCTGTTTTTCATTCCGATGCATTCCCCGAGCGACGGCGAGATCTGGCCGGTGCTGGTGCAGGGTTGGACGCTCAATTTCGAGATGTTCTTCTATGTGCTGTTCGCAGGCGCGCTGTTCCTGCCGCGCAAGTGGCGTTTGCTGTTTCTCTCGGCGCTCTTCGGGGCCTTCTTTCTTGCGGGACAACTGCTGCAGCCGACGACGCCGGCGCTCTACAGCTACACGCGGCCGATCATTCTCGAATTCCTCGGCGGCGTGTTCCTGGCCGAACTGTGGCTGCGCCGGTGGATTGCCGGCACCAGCCTTGGTCTTGCCTGCGTTGGCGCCTCGCTGGCCGGTTTTGCCGCCATCCATGTGATGGGCGCGGAATTCAACGCCGGCATCTGCGGACCGCTGGCGATGGCGCTGATCTACGGCATGGTGTCGCTTGAGGCCGACGGCAGCATCGGCCGGGTGCCGGTGCTGACCTATCTCGGCGGCGCTTCCTACTCGATCTACCTCTGGCATACCTTCGCCGTGTCTGTCGTCGTCAAGGCCGGGCAGGCTGCCGGTATGTCTGCCCTGCTGATCACCTTCGTTGCCGTGATCGCCGGTGTCATCCTCGGCTGCGGAGCCTATGAGATGGTCGAGAAGCCGATGAAGAAGTTGTTCTCCGGCTCTCGCGACAAGCAGGGCACGCTGGCACGCCGTCCGTCATGACGAGGCTTCGGCCGGCGGTGCCGCTCCGTCGGGTGTTCCGGTTTCGACGGGCCGGGCGGCCTTCTTCCGGCGTGAGCGCAGCACAACATAGAAAACGGGTGTCAGGAAAAGCCCGAAGATCGTTACGCCAAGCATCCCTGAGAAAACGGCCGTCCCGAGTGATTGGCGCATTTCGGCGCCGGGGCCGGTGGCGATTGCGAGTGGCAGGACGCCGAAGATGAAGGCGAAGGCCGTCATCAGGATCGGGCGCAGTCGCAGATGGCTGGCCTCGACCGCGGCCTCCACCGGCGACTTGCCTTCCTCTTCCGCCTGACGCGCGAACTCGACGATCAGGATGGCGTTCTTGGCCGCGAGGCCGATCAGAACGATCAGGCCGATCTGCGTCAGCACGTTGTTGTCCATGCCCCGCAGCCAGACGCCGATCAGCGCCGCCAGCACCGCCAGCGGCACGATCAGGATGATCGCCAGCGGCAGCACCCAGCTTTCATACTGGGCGGCGAGCGCCAGGAAAACGAAGATCACCGACAGTGCGAAGATGTAGATCGCCGTGTTGCCGGTATGGGTTTCCTGGTAGGCAAGTTCCGTCCATTCGAAGCTGGTGCCCGGCGGCAGGATCTTGGCGGCGAGCGCCTCCATCTTCTGCAGTGCTTCGCCGGTCGATGTGCCCGGCGTCGGATTGCCCTGCAGCGGCACGGAGACATACATGTTGTACCGCTGGACGAGCGCGGGGCCGCTGGAATCCTGGATATCCATCAGTGTGCCGAGCGGCACCAGCGCGCCCGTGGCCGAGCGCACCTTCAGCGCAAGGATGTCCTCGCGGTCCATGCGGTATTGCCGGTCGGCCTGGGCACGGACCTGGTAGACGCGGCCGAACGCGTTGAAATCGTTGACATAGGCGACGCCGAGGTTGATCGACAGCGCATTGAAGATGTTGGGGATCGGCACGTTGAGGAAACGGGCCTTGTCGCGGTCGATCGCCAGATAGTATTGCGGGCTGGCGTCTGAGAAGGTGGTGAAAACGCCGGTCAGCCCTTCGGTGGTCGCCGCCGCGCCCATCATCTGCCGGGCGAGGCCCAGGACGCGGGTCATGTCGGGGTTTTCCTGGTCGACGATCTGCATCTTGAAGCCGCCGGAATTGCCGACGCCGCGCACCGATGGCGGCGGGATGGCGATGATGAAGGCCTCCTGGATGCTCTGAAGCTTGCCGAACAGCTGACCGATGATCTGGTTGGCGTTCTCTCCGCCTTCCTCGCGCTCGGCGAAGGATTTGAACGGTACGAAGACGACGCCGGCGTTGGAGGCATTGGTGAAGGTGGCACCGCTGAAGCCGGCGAACTGCACGGCGTTGCCGACACCGGGAACTGTGCGCGCGATGTCACCCACCTGCTTGACGACGGCATCGGTACGCGCCAGCGAGGCGCCGTCGGGAAGCTGAATGACGACGATGGCGTAACCCTGGTCCATGGTCGGAATGAAGCCCGAGGGAACCTTGGTGCTCATGAAATAGGTCGCACCAAGAAGAGCGACGAAGACGAGCAGCGAGCAGGTGAGGCCGATCCAGCTGCTGACGAGATGACGGATGATCCAGGAGTAGCCGGAACTCAGCCGGTCGAAGCCGCGGTTGAAGCCGTTGGCAAGGCCACGGCCGAAGCGCAGGGCGATGTTGTTGCGCGTATGCTCGTGATCGTGGCTTCTGAGCAGGATGCCGGCCAGCGCCGGCGAGAGCGTCAGCGAGTTCAGGGCCGAAATTGCCGTGGTCACCGAGATTGTGACGGCGAACTGCTTGTAGAACTGACCCGATATGCCCGGGATGAAGGCCGTCGGCACGAAGACGGCGATCAACACGAGCGATATGGCGATGACGGCAGTGCCGACCTCATCCATCGTCACATGCGCCGCCTCCTTCGGCGTCATCCCGCGCGCCAGGTTTCGCTCGACGTTCTCGACCACGACGATGGCGTCATCGACCACGATGCCGATGGCCAGCACGAGGCCGAAGAGCGTCAGCATGTTGAGCGAGAAGCCGAAGGCGAGCAGCACGGCGAAGGTGCCGATCAGCGACACTGGAATCGCGATGATCGGGATCAGCGCTGTACGCCAGGATTGCAGGAACACGAGAACGACGATCGCCACCAGGATCGCGGCTTCGGCGATGGTTCGATAGACCTCGGAGATGGAGTCCGAGATGAACTCGGTGGTATCGTAGACGATCCGGTACTCCATCCCTTCCGGGAAGGTTTGCGAGATGTCCTTCATGATGGTCTGGATCTGGTGGGCGGTATCCAGCGCATTGGTTCCGGGGCGGGCGAAGATGCCGAGCGCCACGGCGGGGTCATTGTTGAGGTAGCTGTTCGTTACATAGTCCTGAGCACCGAGTTCGATGCGGGCGACGTCCTGCAACTGCACCAGGCGGCCTGTCGTCGTCGACTTGACGATGACGTAGCGGAACTCGCGGACGTCGGAGAAGCGACCGTCGGTGCGGACCGTGTATTCGAAGGCATTCTTGCCGGTGACGGGCGGGGCGCCGATCTTGCCGCCCGACACCTGGACGTTCTGGTCGCGCAGGGCCGAGACGACGTCGTCGGAGGTCATGCCATAGGCGGCCAGCTTTTCCGGATCGAGCCAGATGCGCATGGAATATTGCCGCTCGCCGAAGACCTGCACGTCGCCGACGCCGTCGAGGCGGACGAGGACGTCGCGGATGCGGTTGCGGGCGTAGTTCGAGACGTAGAGTTGGTCGTAGCGATGCGATGGCGATAGCAGATGCACGACCATCATCAGGTCGGGCGAGCTCTTGTCGGTGGTGACGCCGAGGCGCTGCACTTCCTCCGGCAGGCGGGGCAGGGCGATCGAGACGCGGTTCTGGACGAGGACCTGCACCTTGTCGAGATCGGTGCCGAGCTTGAAGGTGATGGTCAGCGACATGGCGCCATCGGCGCTGGAGTAGGAGGACATGTAAAGCATGTCCTCGACGCCGTTGATCTGCTGCTCGAGCGGCGTCGAGACGGTGTCGGCGATGGTCTGCGGGTCGGCGCCCGGATAGGAGGTGCGCACGACGATGGTTGGTGGCGCGATCTCGGGATATTGCGAAACCGGCAGCTGGGTGTAGGCGACGCCGCCGACGAGAAGCAGCACGATGGAGATGACCGCCGCGAAGATCGGGCGGTCGACGAAGAAATGGGCAAATCTCATTGTCCGCTCTCCGCTCCGGCCGCTTCCGGCGGGGTGTCACGCCGCTCCTGCGGCAGTTCGGTCATCTGCGGGGTGATGGTGGCGCCGGGGCGGGCGCGCATCAGGCCGTTGACGATGATCGTCTCGGTGCCGTCGAGGCCTTCGCGGATGACGCGGTAGCCGTAGAGCCGCGGACCGGGGCGGACGGGCTTGGTCGAGACCTTGCCGTCGGGAGCGACCACATAGACGACGCGTTCGTTCTGGTCGGAGCCGATCGCCTCGTCGGGCACCAGGATCGCCTTGTAGGTGTTCGACGCCTCGACCTGGATGCGGCCGAACAGGCCGGGCTGCAGGACGAGATCGGGGTTGGCGAAACGGGCGCGGATACGGATTGTGCCGCTTTCGTTGTCGATTCGGTTTTCGGCGAAGTCGAGCTTGCCGCTGAAGGGCTTGGCGGTCGGATCCGAGATGGTGACCTTGACGGGGACACCGCCGCCGCCCTGCTGCAGATCCTTGCCCTGCTTGCGTGCCGTATCGGCGAAATTCAGCAGGCGGCGCTCATCGACGTCGAAATAGAAGTCGATCGGATCGAGCGAGACGATGGTTGTCAGGATGGACTGGTCCGCCTGCACGAGGTTGCCGGCGGAGATCAGCCGGCGGTCGATGCGGCCGCTCAGCGGCGCGGTGATCTTGGTGTAGTCCATGTCGAGCGCGGCGCGGTCGGCGGTTGCCTGGGCGCCACGTACATTGGCCTGTGCCGAAAGCCACTCGCGGCGGCGATCGTCAAGCGTCGAGACCGACTGACTGCCGCTGGTGGCGAGGCTCTGCGCGCGGTTGAACTGGGCTTCGGCGTAGGTCTGCGTCGATTTCGCGACCTCGAGCGCGGCGTTGGCCTCGTTCAATGCCGTAATGAAAGGCCGCTGGTCGATGACAAAAAGCTGGTCGCCCTTTTTGACCAATGCGCCATCGGTGAAATCGATCTCGTTGAGATATCCACCGACACGCGAGCGCACCGAGACCTCGTCGACGGCCTCGAAGCGGCCGATGAATTCGTCATTATCGACGACGTCGCGGATGACCGGCTTTGCGACGGTGACGGGAGGAGGAGGTGGTGCGGCGGCTTGCTGGGCGTGTGCGCCGAGGGGGAATAAGGCGATGCTGCCAAGGGCCAGCAGGTATCGAAGCGAGAAAGGCATGGCGCGGCTCCCCAATTCGGGCGGCCGAAATCTGCCGCCATGTCTATGCTGAAAGGATGCTGTTCATGTCTGGCGTTTGCTCGAACGAATGAAGACTCGTCCGCCTATGCTTAAGCTGTCCGGCGATTACGGCGATCGGCCGCTAACGCGTGCATGCTGTCAAAGTCTATCAACGAGATCGATTGGCCGGAGACAACTCCCCGGTAAGTCTCTGGATTTCAATATAAACGGGTGCTGCAAGAAATAGCAAATGCCAATGGGTTGAAAGATTGATCGCTTTTGAAACCTGTGAGGGTGTCGTCACCCGTCATGCTCCTCCACGAGAAATCCTTAGCCGGGTGCGATATTTTGGTCGCAGTCGCGGAATCTTGAACGAGGCCCTCTTGTGCGGCGCACACGCTTAATATATCTGAGCACATTATAAGCGTGCTTATGATTGGCGCAGTTATCAATGGACAGCAACCCCACCCTCGGCTTCCTCTTGCACGACGTCGCACGTCCGCTTCGAAAACGTTTCGAGCAGCGGGCAAAGTGCCTTGGGCTGACCCGGTCTCAGTGGCAGACGCTGGCGTATCTCTCCAACAACGAGGGAATACATCAGGGTGGCCTGGCGGAGATGCTGGATATCGAGCCGATCACGCTTGTCCGCATTCTCGACAAGCTTGCCGAACGCCGGCTGATCGAGCGCCGCCAGCATCCGACGGATCGCCGGATCTGGCTGCTTTACATGCGCGAGGATGCGCATCCGCTTCTGGCAGAGATGCGCGGCCTTGGCGATATGACGCGAGGCGAAGCCTTGGAAGCTGTCTCCGCAAGGGAGCGGGAACAGCTGTTCGAGACACTATCCCAAATGAAGTTAAACCTGATGCAGGCCTGCCGGACCCCCCTGGCTTTGGCCAAAAACGAGACCAATCATGGCTGAGAATTCCCCCCTGCGCGTCGTTGCAGACGCGAGTGCCAAGACTAATACCAAGACCCCTATCGAAGACAATGACGTTTCCCTGCGTGAGGAAACGGTCGGAGAGGCGCCTTCCTCCAATTCGGCGCCTGTCACCGCCGTGGCTGCGCCTGATGGCATCACGACCCGCCGTCGGCGCAGCCTGAAGCGCCCGGTGCTGTTCGCGCTGCTTCCCGTTGCGCTGGTTGTCGGCGGCTATTACTACGTTAATGGCGGGCAGGTGATGTCGACCGATAACGCCTATATACGCGCCGACATGGTCGGCTTGACGACCGATGTGTCCGGCATCGTCGACCAGATCGACGTGCATGAGAACGAGGCGGTGAAGAAGGGCGAGGTGCTGTTCAGCCTCAAGGCCGATTCCTTCCGCATCGCGCTGGATGGCGCCAAGGCGCAGCTCGGCGCAGTGCGCAACCAGATCCTCAATCTCGAGGCCAGCTATCAGCAGTCGCTGGCGGAGATCACGCAGGCCGAGGCCGATATTCCGTATTTCCAGACCGAATTCGATCGCCAGCAGAACCTGCTCAACAGCTCGGCGGCAACCCGCACGGCTTTCGATCAGGCAAAGCATAATCTACAGGCCGGACAGCAGAAGGTCGCTGTCGCCAAGGCGCAGGCGGCCACAACGCTGGCGCAACTCGGCGGCAATGCCGACCAACCGGCTGAGCAGAACCCGCTCTATCTCGAGGCGCAGGCCAAGGTCGACGACGCGCAGCGGCAGCTCGACCACAGCGTCGTCAAGGCGCCGTTCGACGGTATCGCCACCAACGTCAATTCGCTGCAGCCGGGCTCCTATCTGGAAGCATCGACGCAGGCGTTTTCGCTGGTTGGCGCCAACAATCTCTGGATCGACGCCAGCCCGAAGGAAACCGAGCTCACCTATGTGAAGCCCGGCCAGTCGGTGACCATCTATGTCGATACCTATCCTGGTGTGACCTGGAAGGGCAAGGTCGAGAGCATCAGCCCGGCCTCCGGTTCCAGCTTCTCGCTGCTGCCGGCGCAGAACACTACCGGCAACTGGGTGAAGGTCGTGCAGCGCATTCCGATGCGCGTCAGCATCGAGGATCAGGCCGGCAAGCCGCCGCTTCGCGTCGGCATGAGCACCGTCGTGGATGTCGATACCGGCCATGCGCGCGGACTGCCGGATTTCGTTTCCAAGCTTCTGGGCCGCTCGGGCGGAGACCATGAGTAACGCTCCCGCCGCTCCCTTCGTCCCGGTCGCCAATCGCGGCATGATCACGGCTTGCGTCATCCTCGCCGTCATCATGCAGGCGCTGGACACGACGATCGCCAACGTCGCGCTGCCCTATATCCAGGGCAGCGTCTCGGCGAGCGCCGACCAGATCAACTGGGTGTTGACCTCGTATATCGTCGCCGCCGCGATCATGACGCCGCCGTCGGGCTTTCTTGCCGCCAAGTTCGGCCGCAAGAACGTGCTGCTGACGGCGATCGTCGGCTTCGTCGTGGCGTCCATCCTGTGCGGGCTGGCGCAATCGCTGAACCAGATCGTCGCCTTCCGCCTGATGCAGGGCCTGTTCGGCGCGTCGCTGGTGCCGCTGTCGCAGGGCATTCTGCTCGATATCTACACGCCCGAGGAGCGCGGCTCCGCCATGGCGCTATTCGGCGTCTCGGTGATGGTCGGGCCGGTGCTCGGTCCCGTCATCGGCGGCTGGCTCACCGACAACATCAGCTGGCGCTGGGTGTTCTACATCAACATCCCGATCGGGGCGCTCGCTTTTGCCGGTATCATGATCTACGTCAGCGAGACCAAGCGCGATGCGCTGGCCAAGCTCGACTGGTTCGGCTTCGGGATGATGAGCCTCGGCATTGCGTCGCTGCAGTTGTTCCTCGATCGCGGCGAACAGCTCAACTGGTTCGCCTCGGGCGAGATCATGATCGAGGCGATCATCTGCGCGGCCGCCTTCTATCTTCTGATCGTGCACACGCTGACGGCGGAGAAATCCTTCGTCAATCCGAAGCTCTTCCTCGACCGCAATTTCGCGGTCAGCATGATCTTCATCTTTGTGATCGGCATCACCTATCTCGCCTCGCTGGCGCTGATGACACCCTATCTGCAGACGCTGATGGGCTATCCCGTCATCACCGCGGGGATCGTCATGGGGCCGCGCGGGATGGGGACCATGCTGTGCATGTTCATTGTCGGCCGGCTGATCGGCAAGGTGGATACGCGCCTGCTGCTGGTGCTCGGCCTCGGGCTGACGGCGTGGGCGATGTACGACATGACGGGATGGACGCCCGATGTCTCGCAGTGGACGATCGTATCCGTCGGCTTCGTGCAGGGCGCCGGGCTCGGCTTCCTGTTCGTGCCGTTGACGACGATCGCCTTCTCGACGCTGCCAGCGGAGATGCGTGGCGACGGCACCGGCCTCTACAATCTGTCGCGCAACATCGGCTCCAGCGTCGGTATCTCGATCGTCTCGGCACTGCTGGTCGAAAACGCGCAGATCAACCATGAGAATATCGCGGCCTATGTGACGCCGTTCAACCATGCCTTCGATAGCGCGGCGGCACAGGGCATGAACCCGATGACCGCCGTGGGCCGTGCGGCTTTGAATGAGCTGATCACGCTGCAGTCGACGATCATCGCCTATATCGACGACTTCAAGCTGTTGATGATCATGTCGCTGGCGGTCATCCCGCTGGTGCTTCTGCTGCGCAAGCCGAAGACGGCGCCAGCCATGGATCACAGCGCTGTCATGGAATAATCAGCGGAACGGCTTGCTGAGATAGCGAGAACCCGAAATGCCGAAGCGCCATGGTGCTTCGGCATTTTTCGTGATGCCGATGCGTTTTCCCGAAATGATCGGGGCAGGGGCGGTCGGCGTCAGCGAATAGGGACGCTGGTCGAGCAGTCGATCGTTGAAGGCGATGCCGATATCGAGCGCCTGGCAGAGCTTGCCGGGGCCGCTGCAAAGCTGGGTCAGCGCGTCGATGCCGCGGCGTTCAATCATCTCGGCGATGCCCATCTCCGGCTCGATGGCGCGGATCAGCACGGCGGAGCCCGGGGTGCAGACGAAGTTGACGCACCAGTGCATGCCGTAGATCCGGTAGATGTAAACGTTGCCTGGTCTGCCATACATGGCACCGTTGCGCTGCGTGGGGCCACGAAAACTGTGAGAGGCTTCGTCGTCGGGAAAATAGGCCTCGGTTTCGACGATGCGGCCGCCGATGCCGTCGACGAGCAGGCGACAGGCCAGCAGGTCGCGGGCGACCGATATCGCGTCGCGTTCGAAGAAGCGGGTGAGGCCTTCGCCTTCGATCGCCGCAGTGCCGATGGCGCCCCGGATGTCTGCCATGTCGCCCTATCGACCGGCCTTCGGGTCACGCAGCGGGATCGAGGTGCTGGTGACGGAGAGTGGATCGCTGGCCGGGAAGGTGTCCATCAGGCCTTCGTCGAGTTCTTCCTCCAGCGTTGCGACATCCTTGCTGTGCGGGCCGTCGCCGGCGGAGTTTTCGACCGCTGTCGCCAGAAGCTTGCGGGCATGGGACACAGCAGTCTCGCGGGTCAGGCCCGGCGTTGCGACAGTGTAGAGCGTCACCGAAATGGCGTTGCCGGTCTTGTCGCCGAATGCGACGACGAAGCCGCCGTCGCGGGCGCTCACTGTGATATCGGTGATGGTCATGGTCGCTCTCCCAAGGCAGGCGGCGGTGCTTCAGCCAATCTATCCCAACTATGTCTGTGTTGCGAAGACCTTCGTCAACCAATCGATGAAGACGCGCACGCGCGGCGAGAGCTGGCGGTTGCGGGGATAGAGCAGCGACACTGGCGTCGGCGTCAGCGGGAAATCCTGGAGGATGGGCACGAGTTCGCCTGAATCGACATAGCGCTGCGCGTGGTAGCGCGGCACCTGTATGATGCCGAGGCCGAGCCTTGCGGCGGCATGGAAGCTTTCGGCAGCGTTGACCGAGATGGTCGTCGGCAGCACCACGTTGCGGACGTCCTTGCCGACGATGAATTCGAGCGGCACCAGCGCACCTGACGCGCTGGAGTGAAAGCCGACCATGCGATGGCCGTCCAGCCTGTCGGGATGCTCAGGGGTTCCGTATGTCTCGAGATAGGCCGGCGAGGCGAGAGTGATCTCCTCGAGCATCGCCACGCGACGGGCGATCATGTCGCTATCGGCGGGCGTGCCGACGCGCAGCACGCAGTCGATACCCTCGCGGACCAGATCGACGAGGCGGTCGCCTTCGCTCATGAACAGTTCGATATCGGGATAGGTCTCGAGAAACGACGGCAGGTTCGGCAGGACGAAGTGGCGGGCCAGCGTGCCGTGGACATCGACCCGCAGCATGCCCTTCGGCTTGGCCCCGGCAAAGGCGCCTTCGGCCTCCTCGATGTCGGCGAGGATCGACAGGCAGCGCCGGTAATAGGCCTCGCCGTCGAGCGTCGGGCTGACATGGCGGGTCGTGCGCTGGAGCAGCCGGACGCCGAGGCGCGCTTCCAGTTGCTTGACTGCATCGGTCACCGTCGAGCGCGGCAGGCCGGTGTCTTCAGCCGCGGCGGTGAAGCTTCGGCGTTCCACGACGCGGGAGAAAACCCGCATGGCATCGAATCGGTCCATCTGTTTGTTCGCGATATCCGGATAGTGATGGCGAATATTGGATGATTATCCGCAGGAAGAAAAGGGGCATTGTTCTCATCATCGACATCGCGCTGCGGCGCCCAGATCAAGGAGAACGACAATGACCACTTCCGAAAACAAGGTCGCCATCGTCACCGGCGCGTCCAGAGGCATTGGCGCCGCCATCGCCGCGCGTCTGGCGACGGACGGTTTCACCGTCGTCATCAACTATTCCGGCAATGCGGCGCCGGCCGAGGAACTGGCACGCGAGATCGAGCAGAAAGGCGGCAAAGCGCTGACTGCGAAGGCCGATGTCAGTGATGCGGAGGCGGTGCGCCGGATGTTCGACGCGGCAGAGGCAGCCTTCGGCGGGGTCGATGTTCTCGTCAACAATGCCGGCATCATGATGCTGTCGTCGATCGCCGGCGCCGATGACGCCAATTTTGATCGGCAGATTGCGGTTAACCTGAAGGGGACGTTCAACACGTTGCGCGAAGCCGGAAAACGGCTGCGCGATGGCGGTCGTATCGTCAACTTCTCGACGTCGGTGGTCGGCCTCAAGCTGGAGAACTACGGCGTCTATGCCGCCACAAAGGCGGCGGTCGAAACGATGACGGCGATCATGGCGAAGGAGATGCGCGGCCGCGAGATCACCGTCAACGCAGTCGCACCGGGGCCGACTGCGACCGATCTGTTTCTCAACGGCAAGTCCGAGGAACTGGTTGCGCGGATGGCCAAGATGAACCCGCTGGAGCGGCTCGGCACGCCTGATGATATCGCGGCGGCGGTGTCGTTTCTTGCCGGTTCCGATGGCGCCTGGATCAACGGTCAGACGCTGCGTGCCAATGGCGGCATGATCTGATCCGGCAAGCGGGCGGCGGCGTTACGAACCGTCCGCCTGCGGTTGCCGCTGTGGATATTGCATGGTTTGAAAGCTAGGGGAATACAGTCGGATAGGCCGGCTTCTTTATTCGAAAGCCGGCGCCTGTCAATATTCGCTTACATTTGCACCGGGATTGTCTATATTAGCAAATGTTGGGGCATCCGGGACTCCTCCAATCCGGGATGTCAGGCCTCGATAACTGCCGGGCCATTTTTCCCTGGTGACGCGGCAGGGAATGAAAGAAGAAATGAGAAAACATATGGTTGCGGCCCGTTGAAGGTAACTCCTTGCGGGCCGCAGTTCTTTCAGGCAGCGTCCAGCTTGGCATCGACAAGCAGCTTCACCAGCCAGTCAACGAATACGCGCACCTTGTTGCTGAGGTGGCGGTTCGGCGGATAGACGATATAGAGCCCGAGCGGCTCGCGGTTCCACTCCGACAGGACCTGGATCAGCTCGCCACTTGCCAGCTCATTGCGGATCATGAAGCGCGGCAACTGGGCGATGCCGAGGCCGGTGGTTGCGGCGGTGACGAAGGTTCGGCTGTCATTGACCGAGACCAGGTAGCGCGGGTTGATCTCCAACTCCTCGTTGTCCCTGCGGAACTCGAACGGAAGCGTCCGGTTGGTCTGAGCACGGAAATAGCTGACGGAATAGTGATCGTTTTCAAGATCTTCCGGCCGCTCCGGCTTGCCGAACTTCTCGATATAGATCGGCGAGGCGCAGGTGATCAACTCGACTTCCGATACGCGCCTGGCAATCAGCGATTGATCGGCGGGGGTGCCGGCGCGCAATGCGCAATCGACGTTTTCAGCGAGGTAGTCCACTGTGCGGTCGCCGACGCCGAGATCGATGCGGATATCGGGATATTTCTGGTAGAAGTCGCATAAGGCGGGCACGACGATCCAGTCGGCGAAGGCGCCGGCCATTTCGACGCGCAGTCGCCCGCCCGGAAGCCCTTGCGAGTTGGTGAGGCTGCCATCGAGTTCGGAAATCTCCGACACGATCTGTGCTGCCCGTTCATAATAGAGCGCGCCATCTGTTGTCACCATGACGCGACGGGTGGTTCGGTTGAGGAGCTTGGTGTGAAGATGCGCCTCCAGCCCCTGGATGAGATTGGTCACCGTCGCCTTGGGCATGGCGAGCGTGTCGGCGGCCCGTGTGAAATTGCCTGTCTCCACGACGCGAATGAAAGCGCGCATTGCCGAGAGCTGGTCCATCGGTATTCACCTGAGTAGGTTGCAGTGCGGTATTGTTCGAAATTTGGAACAGTGTAATCGTAATGATGCAGCTTATTCCGTGAGTGGAATAACAATATCTTTTTTTCAGAAATTGCAAGCCGTCGCCTTGGGCAATATGTTGCAACGGCAACATTACACCCGCGACGCAAGGATCGATACGATGACGGTGCAAGTGAAAGACATGGTGTTTGACAAGGTGGCCATCGGCCCCGTGTCGACGCGTATCTATCAGGGCGCCGAATACGGGAAGGGTTCGCCTATCGTCTTGTACTTCCACGGCGGTGCCTTCCAGTCCTCGGGACTGCAGGACAATGCGGTCGCCGAAGCGATCGCAAGTGCCGGTGCCATCGTGGTTGTCGCGGATTACAACGCTCCCATGGGCGGCGTTTTTCCAAAACCTCTCGAAGTCGGTTACTCGTTGTTTTCCTACATGGCCAACAAGCGTGCCTCCGGTCTCGGCGATCGCAACTCGGCGCTGCTGGTTGCCGGCGAGGAAGCAGGTGGCAACATTGCCGCCAGTGTGGCCTTCAAGGCTCGCGATCACTATGCCGACGCCCTTGACGGGCAGGTGCTGATTTCTCCGCTGGTCGATCCGTTCATGGGATCGAAGTCCATCCGCGAAGCCGACGCAATCGGCATGCGCGAGCGTTGGGCAGCCGGCTGGAGCCATTATCTCAGTGGTGGTGGCTGCCATCCTTATGCGGCGCCGTGTCTTTGTTCGCGTATCGCGGGCGTTGCGCCCGCACTGATTTTCACCGCCAAGGACGATCCCCTTCGCGATGAAACGCTTGGCTTCGCCGATCGCCTGAAACAGGCAGGCGTGGCCGTTCGTCAGCAGGTTTCCCCCGCCGGGACAGGCTGGCCATCGATTTACGGCGGGACGTCCGACAAGCCGCCGGGCTGGCGCGAGACCATCGCCCAGGAATTCGGCAGCTTCGTTCGGGACATGCGCAGGTAACCCATTCCTTTGAAGACGAACTGATTATTTTTCGGCCGTGGGGGCCGTAAGGAGAATACCAATGACGTCCAGTAAGAAGCGCTGGGCCCTTGTGGGCGCCGGTCTGAGCCTTGTTGCGTCCGTTTCAGCCGCAGCACTGTTTTTCGAACTGCCGATGAGCGGCACCGCCACGGCGGCAACCGCCGAGGCGCAGGCCGCTCCGCCGGCGGTACCCGTCACCGTTGCCGTCGTCGCCAGCCGTGATGTGACCGAGTGGGAGCAGTTCTCCGGTCGTCTCGAAGCCGTCGATCGCGTCCAGATCCGCTCGCGGGTCGCCGGCGCCGTGCAGTCGGTGCATTTCCGCGAGGGAGCGCTGGTGAAGGCCGGCGATCTGCTCTTCACCATCGATCCGGCACCTTACCAGGCAGCCGTTTCGCAGGCTGAAGGACAGGTGGCCTCGGCTGACGCCAAGGTCAATCTCGCGCAGATCGAGCTTGAGCGCGGCCGCAGGCTTTCCGACAACAAGACCATTTCTCAGAGCGACATGGACCAGCGTCAGAACGCCTTCACCGAAGCGCAGGCCGGTCTTCGTACCGCGCAGGCGGCTCTACAGTCGGCACAGCTCGAACTCGGCTACACCGAGGTTCGCGCTCCCGTCGCCGGTCGCGCCGGCAAGCTGGAGATCACCGTCGGCAATCTCGTTGCCGGAGGGTCTACTTCGTCGGAGCTGACATCGCTGGTCTCGGTCGACCCGATCTATGCCAGCTTTAATGCCAGCGAAGGCATGGTTACCAAGGCGCTGGCGCAGCTTCCCGTCGCAAACGGTGCCGTCGCCGATATCGAGCAGATTCCTGTCGAAGTCGGTACGCTTGCCGATGACGGCACGCCCATCAAGGGCAACCTGCAACTGATCGACAACCAGGTCGATGCCTCCAGCGGCACGATCGGCGTTCGCGCCGTGTTCGACAATCCCGGCGGCAAGCTGATCCCGGGCCAGTTCGTGCGGGTCCGCATGGGCCAGCCGAAGGCCGAAAACAAGATCCTCGTCAGCGAACGGGCCATCGGTACCGATCAGGACAAGAAGTTCGTGTTCGTGGTCGATGCCGAAAACAAGGTCAGCTACCGGCCGGTCCAGCTCGGCATCGCCGAGGGTGGTGACCGCGTGATCGAGAGCGGCCTTGCCGTCGGCGACAAGATCGTCGTCAACGGCCTGCAGCGCATCCGTCCCGGCGCGGTCGTCGCGCCGCAGATGGAAGAAAAGGTCGCGGCCAAGTAAATTCCCTTCTCCCCTTAGGGAGAAGGTGGCCCGAAGGGTCGGATGAGGGGGCGGCTTGTTCGCTCGTCGCTTTTGCTCCGATCGTTCGCGCCTGACGGCGCTTACCCCCTCATCTGTCCTGACGGACATCTTCTCCCCGGTGGGGAGAAGGGAAAGAGGAGAGGGCATCTAAAGCATCCAGTTCCACCCCGACCGGCGATCTCCCAATCGCCGGAGAGGGTCGTTGCATCCCCAGTTTCATCCCGGAGAGGGCTTTGAAATGAATATCTCCAGATTCTTTGTCGACCGCCCGGTGTTTGCCGGGGTGCTATCGGTCCTCATCGTGGTCGCCGGCCTGATCGGCATGCGATCGCTACCGATCTCCGAATATCCCGAGGTCGTGCCGCCATCGATCGTCGTGCGCGCCACCTATCCCGGCGCCAACCCGAAGGTCATCGCCGAAACCGTCGCCACGCCGCTCGAAGAGCAGATCAATGGCGTCGAGGGCATGCTCTACATGTCCAGCCAGGCGACGTCCGACGGCGTCATGACGCTGACGGTAACCTTCAAGCTCGGTACCAACCCCGACCAGGCGCAGCAGCTGGTGCAGAACCGCGTCAGCCAGGCCGAACCGCGCCTTCCGACGGAGGTGCGCTCGCTCGGTATCACCACGGTCAAGAGTTCGCCCGACCTGATGATGGTTGTGAACCTGACTTCGCCCGACAATCGCTACGACATCACCTATCTGCGCAACTACGGCGTCCTGAACGTCAAGGACCGGCTCGCCCGTATCGAAGGCGTCGGCCAGGTGCAGATCTTCGGGTCGGGCGACTACTCGATGCGCATCTGGATCGATCCGCAGAAGGCCGCCGAGCACAATCTCGCTGCCAGCGACATCACCGATGCCATCCGGGCGCAGAACGTGCAGGCCGCGGCCGGCACGATCGGCGCGTCGCCGAGCCTTGCGGGCGTCGACATCCAGTTGAACGTCAATGCGCAGGGCCGCCTGCAGACGCCCGAGGAATTCGGCAACATCATCGTCAAGAGCGGCGCCAATGGCGAGATCACGCGTCTGCGCGATGTGGCCCGCGTCGAACTCGGTGCCTCCGATTATTCGCTGCGCTCGCTGCTCGACAGCAAGTCGGCGGTCGCCATTCCGGTCTTCCAGGCACCGGGCTCCAACGCCATCACCATCTCGGACCAGGTCATCAAGACCATGGACGAGTTGCAGCTGGCGATGCCTGAAGGCGTGAAGTACGAGATCGTCTATGACACCACGCAGTTCGTCCGCGCCTCGATTGAAAAGGTCGTCGACACGCTGCTGGAAGCCATCGCGCTTGTCGTCATCGTCGTCATCCTGTTCCTGCAGACATGGCGCGCCTCGATCATTCCGCTGATCGCGGTTCCGGTCTCGATCATCGGTACCTTCGCCGTCATGTATGTCTTCGGCTTTTCGATCAACGCGCTCAGCCTGTTCGGCCTGGTGCTGGCGATCGGTATCGTCGTGGACGATGCGATCGTGGTGGTCGAAAACGTCGAACGCAACATCGAGAACGGCCTGTCGCCGCGTGACGCGACGTATAAGGCGATGAAGGAAGTGTCCGGCCCGATCATCGCGATCGCGCTGGTGCTGGTTGCGGTGTTCGTGCCGCTGGCCTTCATCACCGGTCTGTCCGGTCAGTTCTATCGCCAGTTCGCGCTGACGATCGCGATTTCGACGGTCATTTCGGCGATCAACTCGCTGACGCTGTCTCCGGCTCTGGCGGCGCTTCTCTTGAAGGGGCACCATGCCAAGAAGGATTGGCTGACGCGCGGCATGGACTTCGTGTTCGGCTGGTTCTTCCGCGGCTTCAACCGCGCCTTCAGCGCCAGCTCCAACGCTTACGGCAAGGGCGTCGGCGGTCTGCTGTCGCGCAAGAGCATCGTCATGGTCAGCTATCTGGCTCTTGCCGGTGCGACCTATGGCCTGTTCAATGCTGTTCCCGGCGGCTTCGTGCCGGCGCAGGACAAGCAGTACCTGATCGGCTTCGCGCAGCTGCCCGACGCCGCCAGCCTCGACCGCACCGAGGACGTGATCAAGCGGATGAGCGACATCGCGCTTGCAACGCCCGGCGTCGAACACGCCATCGCTTTTCCGGGTCTCTCGATCAACGGCTTCACCAACGGCTCGAATGCCGGTGTCGTCTTCGTCAAGCTGAAGCCGTTCGAGGAACGCAAGACGGCGGATCTGTCGGGTGGAGCAATTGCCATGACGCTGAACCAGAAGTTCGGCGCCATCCAGGATGCCTTCATCGCCATGTTCCCGCCGCCGCCGGTGCAAGGTCTCGGCACCACGGGTGGCTTCAAGCTGCAGCTCGAAGATCGCGCTGGCCTCGGCTACAACGCGCTCGACGAAGCGACCAAGGCGTTTCTCGCCAAGGCCTACCAGACGCCTGAACTGGCCGGCCTGTTCTCGAGCTACCAGATCAACGTGCCGCAGCTCTACGCGGACCTCGATCGCGCCAAGGCCGAACAACTCGGCGTTTCCGTGACCGACGTCTTTGAAACGCTGCAGATCTATCTCGGCTCGCTCTACGTCAACGACTTCAACGCCTTCGGCCGCACCTACAGCGTCCGGGTGCAGGCCGATGCCAAGTTCCGCGCCCATGCGGATGATATCGGTCAGTTGAAGGTGCGCTCGGCATCCGGCCAGATGATCCCGCTCTCGGCACTGCTGAAGGTGGATGCCACGACCGGTCCGGAACGCACGACCCGCTACAACGGCTTCCTTGCCGCCGATATCAACGGTGGCCCGGCACCGGGCTTCTCGTCCGGGCAGGCGCAGGCAGCCATCGAGCGAATCGCCGAAGAGACGCTGCCGAAGGGCATCGGCTACGAGTGGACGGATTTGACCTATCAGCAGATCCTCGCCGGTAGCTCGGGCGTGCTGGTCTTCCCGCTGGCGCTGCTTCTGGTCTACCTCGTACTGGCTGCCCAGTATGAAAGCCTGACGCTGCCATTGGCGATCATCATGATCGTGCCGATGGGTGTGCTTGCCGCTCTGACGGGTGTCTGGCTCACGGGTGGAGACAACAACATCTTCACGCAGATCGGCCTGATCGTCCTTGTCGGTCTCTCGGCGAAGAACGCGATCCTGATCGTGGAATTCGCCCGCGAGCTGGAGTTCGAGGGCCGGACACCGGTGCAGGCGGCGATCGAGTCCAGTCGCTTGCGTCTGCGCCCGATCCTGATGACCTCGATGGCCTTCATCATGGGTGTCGTGCCACTGGTGATCTCGACCGGCGCGGGTGCCGAAATGCGCTCCGCCATGGGTATCGCGGTGTTCTCGGGCATGATCGGCGTCACCTTCTTCGGCATCTTCATGACGCCTGTCTTCTACGTGCTGATCCGCAAGCTGACGGGCAACCGTCCGCTGGTGCAGCACAAGGACGACGATCATGAGGGCCATGGCGGCGCCGAAGTGATCCGGATGGCCGCCGAATAGGCAGCGACATCCCTGATTTTCGAGAGGGCGGGACGCAAGTTCCGCCCTTTCCGTTTGTGCGGGTCAAGGCGCCGGTTTTGTCTTGCATAAACAGTCTTTGCTCTATCAACTGGACGTGTTGGGGCACTGCTTCGCCCCGGACCGACCGGGAGGGAGACGTCCATGCATATCGCCATCATCGGTGCCGCCGGCATGATCGGCCGCAAGCTGAGCGAGCGACTGGTCGCCGACGGCAGTCTGGGTGGACACGCGGTCAACCGCCTCACCCTCGTCGATGTCATCGAACCAGGGCGACCAGCGGGATTTGCCGGCCGGGCCGATGCGTCTGCCGTCGATATCTCGGTGCCGGGGCAGGCGGCGAGGATCGTCGGCACGAGGCCTGATGTGATCTTTCATCTGGCGGCCATCGTGTCGGCGGAAGCCGAGCTCGATTTCGAGAAGGGCTACGGTATCAATCTGGAGGGCACGCGGGCGCTGTTCGAAGCGATCAGGCTCGCGCATCTCGATGACGGCTATCGGCCCTGTGTCGTCTTTACCTCGTCGATCGCCGTGTTCGGCGCGCCGATGCCCGATGTCATTCCAGACGATTTCAACCTGACGCCGCTGACGAGCTACGGCACGCAGAAGGCGATGAGCGAGCTGCTGCTTGCCGATTATACCAGGCGCGGCTTCATCGACGGCGTCGGCATTCGCCTGCCGACGGTCTGCGTGCGTCCGGGCAAGCCGAACAAGGCTGCGTCCGGTTTCTTCTCCGGCATCATCCGCGAGCCGCTCGCCGGCCAGCCGGCGATCCTGCCGGTGCCGGACACCGTGCGTCATTGGCACGCATCGCCACGCTCGGCCATCGGCTTCCTCATCCACGCCGCCAGCATCGATCTGCAGCCGCTCGGGGCGCGGCGCAGCCTGACCATGCCCGGCGTCAGCGCTTCGGTCGGCGAGCAGATCGAGGCCTTGCGGTCGATCGCCGGCGAGAAGGCGGTGAGCCTGATCCGGCGCGAGCCGGACGAACTGGTGATGAAGATCGTCGGCGGCTGGGCAAAGGCGTTTGCGCCAGAGCGGGCGACAAGCCTCGGCTTCGTGGCCGAGACGACGTTCGAGGAGATCATTCGTGTGCACATAGAGGACGAACTGGGAGGCAGGATCTGATGAGCCGGGGACCACGCAGCATTGCGTTTCTGGGAACGGGGCTGATGGGCGCGCCGATGGTGCGGCGGTTGCTCGATGCCGGCTTTGCCGTGACTGTGTGGAATCGCGACGGCAGCAAGGCCGAGGCGCTGGCAAAGGATGGCGCTGCGATTGCCGCGACGCCGGCCGCTGCTGCCAGCGGCGCCTCCGTCGTCTTCACCATGATGACCGACGGCAATGCGGTCGGCGACGTGCTGTTTTCGCAAGGGGTAGCCGATGCGCTGGCGCCGGGCGCCGTCGTCATCGATTGCAGCTCGATCAAGCCGGCGGATGCGCGTGCCCATGCCGAGATGCTGTCGGCCCGCGGTATCGGCCATCTCGATGCGCCGGTTTCCGGTGGTGTCGTTGGGGCAACGGCGGGGACGCTGGCGATCATGGTAGGCGGCGATGCGGCGCTGGTCGATGTCATGGCGGACGTGTTCGCGCCGCTCGGCCGTGTGACGCATGTCGGGCCCAGTGGCACCGGCCAGCTTGCCAAGCTCGGCAACCAGCAGATTGTCGCGGTGACGATCGGGGCGATTGCCGAGGCTATGCTGCTGGTCGAAGCCGGCGGCGGTTCGGCGGAAGCGTTCCGGCGTGCCATTCGTGGCGGGTTTGCCGAGAGCCGCATTCTCGATGTGCACGGTCAACGTATGGTGGAGCGCGATTTCGGCCATGCGGGTCCGTCGAAGCTGCAGTTGAAGGATCTCAACAACATCGTCGCGGAGGCGCAGAGCCTGGCGTTGACCCTTCCGCTGACCGAGGCCGTCCGCACGGAGTTCTCCGCCCTTGTCGAGGATGGCGACGGCGAGACGGACCACAGCGGCCTGTTGTTGCAGCTGGAGAAAAAGAATGGCCGCTCCCGGTAAAATGATGAGCCGGGTGAGGGCTGAGATGACCAAAAATAGTGCCAATCTATTGATATGCAATCATTGATAGATTTTTAGGGTGTTCTAATTAATGATCTCGGCCAACGATCGCCCATTGCGTGGCCGTTGCTGCCATCCGGCAGTCGAGACGACTTTGCTTTGACGCTGCATGAGGCATGGATGGCTTTGGTATCTAAACACTCCATACGGTCAGAGCGGGAGTTCCAGGATCTTTTAAGGCGACTGGAACTTGCCCTCGATGCCTCGCAGATCGGTGTGTGGGAACACGATCTGCGCAAGGACGAGATCTCGTGGGACGTGCAGATGCACCGCCTGTACCAGACCGGCCTTCGCAGCGGTCCGGTGCCGACGTCGATCTGGTCGAACGCCATCCATCCCGATGATCGCGAACGTGCCTTCCAGGAGTTCCGGGACGCCGTGGCCAAGCGCGGGCAGTACAATTCGGAGTTTCGTATTCGGTGGCCGAACGGAGAGATCCGCTACATCAGGTCGCGTGCGCATTTCTACGTCAGCGAGGAGGGCGCGCCGTCCTTCATCGGGGCGGAATGGGATGTCACCGCCGACGTGCTGATCAACGAGGAGGCGGCGCGCCAGAAAATGGTTGCGGAGGCGCGGGCTCGCGAGCTCGAGGAGAGCACGGCCCTTATCGAGCATGCGGCCGAGCACGACTACCTCACGGGCCTGCCGAACCGGCGCTTCTTCGACAAGCGGATCGCGCAACTGGCCGAGGACGACAGTGTCTCGACGCTCGCCGTCATGCATCTCGATCTCGATGAATTCAAGCAGATCAATGACGCCTACGGTCATGCGGCGGGCGATGCGGTGCTGCGCGCCGCGGCGCTCAGAATTGCCGCCGCTCTCCCTGAAACGGGCATGGCTGCGCGTATCGGCGGCGACGAGTTCGTGATCGTGCTCACCAATTTCGACAGCACGACGACGCTGGAAGAGATCGCGCGACATGTGCAGAAGCGGCTGCGTAAGAAAATCCGCTTCGGTTCCGAAATGCTGCAGTCCGGCGTGTCGATCGGGATCTCGTGGTCGGCGGACAAGGGCGATGCCAATCTGCTGGCGGAGTCCGACATGGCGCTCTACACCGCCAAGGCTGATGGGCGGAATCGGATCGAGTTCTTCACCCAGAAGCTGAAGGACGAGCTGATGGGCAAGCGGCGGATTGCCGAAGAGCTCAAGCAGGCGCTGGTGGCGGGCGAGATCGTGCCCTATTACCAGCTGCAGTTTGACGCCAGGACGCGAGAGATCGTCGGTGTCGAGGCGCTGGCGCGCTGGCGCCACCGCGAGCGCGGCATTCTTGCGCCGGCGGACTTCCTCAAAGTGGCGGACGAGCACGGGCTGACGGCCGAGATCGATGCCTCCATTCTCCGGCGGGTACTGATCGACCGGCGAGAATGGGAGCGGCATGGGGGCAGGGTGCCGCGGATATCGGTCAACATATCAGGGCAGCGGCTTTACGATCCGCTTTTGATCGGCGATCTGCAGACGCTGGATATTCCCGACGATGCCATCGTGTTCGAACTGATCGAGACGATCTTCCTCGATGACTGCGATGACGAGTTGATGCAAAGCGTCGACCGGATCAAGCTGATGGGCATCGAGATCGAGATTGACGATTTCGGCTCGGGGCACGCCTCGCTGATCGGTCTCGTCAGGCTGCGTCCGACGCGGCTGAAGATCGACCGGCAGCTGGTCGATGCGATCGATACGTCGGACGAGCAGCGAAGGGTGGTGAAATCGATCGTCGAGATCGCCAAGGCGCTCGGGGTCAAGGTGATCGCTGAAGGGGTCGAGACAGAGCGGCATGCCGTGGCGCTCACCAAGCTCGGCTGCGACGCGCTGCAGGGTTTTGCTCTCAGCCGGCCGGCACCGGCGGCCGAGATCGATCGCAAGTTCCTGGCGCTTGTTACAAGTTAAGCCGATACCAGCGTTGACTCAGGCCGTGATGCCGAGTTCACCGCGCGCTTCCAGATACCATTCCACGAACGCAGCCACGCCGGTCTCAAGCGTCGTATCCGGCGTGTAGCCGGTCAGCGCCGTCAGCAGATCGGGGCTGGCGAAGGTGCGGGGGACATCGCCCTGCTGCATCGGCAGCATGATGCGCTTTGCCGGGTGGCCGAGCGCCTTCTCGACCGTATCGACGAAATCAAGCAGGCTGGTCGGCTGGCCGCCGCCGATGTTGACGACGCGGAACGGTGCCTGGCGCGAGAGCGTCTCGACCTTTTCGGAGGGGACGCGGTTGGCTTCGGCGGGCGCGACGGCCGAGAGGCGCACCACGGCTTCGACGAGATCGTCGATATAGGTAAAGTCGCGGCTCATCTTGCCTTCGCCGTAAATCTCGATCGGCTGGCCTTCCAGCATGTTCTTGACGAACTTGAACAGCGCCATGTCGGGCCGGCCCCACGGGCCGTAGACGGTGAAGAACCGGAAGGCCGTGGTCGGGATCCTGTGCAGATGGGCGTAGCTGTGCGCCATCAGCTCCATCGACTTCTTGGTGGCGGCGTAGAAGGTCAGCGGCTCGTCGGCGCGGTCGGTCTCGTGGAACGGCACCGTCGGATTGGCGCCGTAGATCGATGAGGTCGAGGCCAGCATCAGGTGGGCGACGCCGGCGGTCTTGGCGATCTCCAAGATATTCCAGGAGCCGATCAGGTTGGAATTGAGATAGGCTTCCGGGTTTTCGTTGCTGTAGCGAACGCCCGCCTGGGCGGCGAGATGGATCATGATGTCCGGCTTTGCGGCAGCCACGGCGGCTTCCAGCGCCGCCCGGTCTTCCAGCATCGCGGTGACGCCAGTGAAAGCCGGAAACTGCGCAAGTGCCGCGTTGCGCATGTGCTTCAGCTTGATGTTGTAATAGTGCGTCATGCCATCGAAGCCGGTGACCTCGTGGCCGTCCTGCAGCAGGCGGCGGGCGAGATGGAAGCCGATGAAGCCGGCCGTTCCGGTGATGAAATAACGCATGCTTATGAACCGCTCTTCTTGCCGACCGCGAAATAGCTGAAGCCATGCCTGACGACCTCGGCGATGGGGTAGATGTTGCGCAGATCGACCAGCACCGGCTTGTTGACCAGCGCCTTCAGCCGCTTGAAGTCGAGCGCGCGGAACTCGTCCCATTCGGTGACCAGCACGACGGCATCGGCGCCTTCTGCGATCTCGTAGGCGTCCTTGCCGTAGACGACAGGGCCGAGCATCTCCTTGGCCGCTTCCATGCCCTCGGGGTCATAGACGTGCACGTCGGCGCCGCCGTCAAGCAGCGCCTGGACGATGGTGATCGACGGTGCGTCGCGCATGTCGTCGGTGTTCGGCTTGAAGGTCAGGCCCAATATGGCGATCTTCTTGCCGCGGACGTTGCCGTCGCAGGCGGCGACCACCTTGCGGCCCATGGCGCGCTTGCGGTTGTCGTTGATGGCGACGGTGGTCTCGATCAGCCGCATCGGGCTATCGTAGTCCTGCGCGGTCTTGACCAGCGCCAGCGTGTCCTTGGGAAAGCACGAGCCGCCGTAGCCGGGGCCGGCATGCAGGAACTTGTCGCCGATGCGCTTGTCCATGCCGATGCCCTTGGCAACCTTCTGCACGTCGGCGCCGATCTGCTCGCAGAGGTCGGCGATCTCGTTGATGAAGGTGATCTTCATGGCGAGGAAGGCGTTGGCTGCGTATTTGATCAGCTCGGAGGTGCGGCGTTCGCAGAAGTATAGCGGCGCCTCGTTGAGATAGAGCGGGCGGTAGACCTCGCGCATGACCTCGATGGCACGCGGCTCCTCGGTGCCGAGCACGATGCGATCGGGACGCTTGAAGTCGGTGATGGCCGCACCTTCGCGCAGGAACTCCGGGTTGGAGACGACGGCGATGTCCTTGCCGGGAAACTCCTCGCGGAAGATGCGCTCGATCTCGTCGCCGGTGCCGACGGGGACCGTCGACTTGGTGACGATGACGGTGAAGCCTTCGACCGCTGCGGCGATTTCACGCGCGGCGGCATAGACATAGGTGAGGTCGGCATGGCCGTCGCCGCGGCGCGACGGCGTGCCGACGGCAATGAAGACGACATCGGCGGAGGCGACCGGGGCGGCGAGATCCTTGGAGAAATCCAGGCGACCGGCATTGCGATTCTGGCTGATGATGGTGTCGAGGCCGGGTTCGAAGATCGGCACCTCGCCGCGCTCCAGCGCGTCGATCTTGGCTTCGGACTTGTCGACGCAGGTGACATGATGGCCGAAATCGGCGAGGCAGGCGCCGGAAACGAGGCCAACATAGCCAGAGCCGATCATCACAATACGCATGGGTTCTTCCCCTGAAACATCAATCGCAGCCGGACCGACCGGCCGGGCTGCGATGGTGTTACAGGGGGAATTTTATAAGTTCAAGACAACGAGGTCAGTTGCCCCCGTTTGGCCGCTCAGTTGCGGCCGAACTCGTCGACGATGCGGATGATGTCGTCTTCGCCGAGATAGGAGCCGGTCTGGACCTCGATCAGTTCCAGCAGGATCTTGCCGGGGTTGGCGAGGCGGTGGACTTCGCCGAGCGGGATATAGACCGACTCGTTCTCCCGCAACATCTGCACGCTGTCGCCGATCGTGACCTCGGCCGTGCCCTTGACGACGATCCAGTGTTCGGAGCGGTGGTGATGCTTCTGCAGCGACAGCTTCTTTCCCGGCGTGACGAAGATGCGCTTCACCTGGAAGCGATCGCCATTGAAGATCGAGGTGTAGCCGCCCCACGGACGATAGGAGGTCGGGTGGGTTTCGGTCAGCTTTGATGTCGCGGGCTTGGAGGCCAGCATCTTGACGATGGCGCCGACTTCCTGGCTGTCCTGCAGGCGGCCGACATAGACGGCGTCCTCGCTGGCGACGACGGCGATGTCGTCCATGCCGTGGACGGCCAGATGCACGCCGTGCGTCATGACGAGCGAGTTGCGGGTGTTGACTAGCGTGGTGTTCGCCGCGGCAACGTTGCCCTGGCCGTCACTGGTCCCGCTCTTCCAGATCGCATCCCAACTGCCGAGATCAGACCACTTGAATGGCGAGGGGACGACGGCGGCATTGCCGGTCTTTTCCATAATGGCGTAGTCGACCGAGATATCGGGGCTTTCGGCGAAGGCCGCCTTGTCGAGGCGGATGAAGTCGAGATCCTTGACGCTCTGGGCAACGGCCTCGCTGGCCGCCTTCAGCACCGCGGGGGCATAGGTCGCCATTTCGCTCAGCAGGCGTGCGACCGGGAACATGAACATGCCGGAGTTCCAGTAGTAGCCGCCCGACGCGAGCATCTTCTCGGCCTCGGCCAGCGGCGGCTTTTCGATGAAGCGCTTGACCGACTGGGCGCCGCTTGGCAGTGCGTCGCCGCCTTCGATATAGCCATATCCGGTTGCCGGTTCCGTCGGCTTGATGCCGAAGGTGACGAGCTTGCCTTCCGAAGCGGCAGCGACGGCGGTGCGCACGGCGGTGAAGTAGACGTCGTCGGCATCGATCTCGTGGTCGGAGGCGAGGACGTGGATGATTGCGGCCTCGCCGAACTGGTCGCGGACCAGCGCGCCGGCTGCGGCAACGGCGGCGGCGGTGTTGCGGGCCATCGGCTCAAGTAGGATGGTCGATAGCGCGATGTCGAGCTCGCGAGCCTGCTCGGCCACGAGGAAGCGGAATTCCTCGTTGGTGATGACGATCGCCGGCTCATAGAGATCGGGATCGGAGACGCGCAGCAGCGTATCCTGGAACAACGTGGTATCGCCGATGAAGCGGATGAACTGCTTGGGCGCCGCGGAACGCGACAGCGGCCACAGGCGCGTGCCCTTGCCGCCAGCCATGATTACGGGAACGATCTTCTGCGTCATCTGGGTGTATCCTCGAAGGTTCTTCTATCGTCGTTCAATTGGCGTTCGCCCAGGCGCGAATGCGCGCAAGGCCGGTGGCAAGGAGGTCCGTGGCGGATGTCTCTGTGTCGGCCTCGACGTAGCAGCGCATCTCCGGCGCATTGCCCGAAGGCCTGAAGTGGATGATCCGCCGGTCGGCAAGCGTCACTCTCAAGCCGTCGATGTCGCTGGTGCTGCTAACCAATCCGATCGGCGCCAGGAAGGCTGCGAGATTGTCGGGGCTGGCGCGAAGGTGTGCCATCAGGCGGGCGCTGGTTTCGACAGGGAAATTCTCGAGCCGGTCGGCGGCGGCAAAGGGCAGGTGGTAGCCGGCAGCGATCACCGACAGCGGCTGCCGTTTTTCGGCCGCCAGCGCCAGCGTTGCCAGCATCGGCAGAAAGCAGTCGCGGGTCGGCAGGGCGGTCAGGATGTGGCCGCCGACATTGAAATTGCTCGCCGTCAGAGTCCCGCCATTGGCTTCGAAGCCGATGACGCCGGTCTTACCGGACGCCAGCGCCTCCTGCATGCCCGATATCACGAAGGGGGAGCCGACACGGGTGCGCACGACGCTGAAATTGCCAGCTTCCTCGATCCCGGAATTGGATGTGACGGGGGTGACGACCACGCCTGCGCCAAGGACGTTGGCGGCGATCAGGCCGAGAAGATCACCGCGCAGCGGCGTGCCGCTCTCGTCCGTCACCAGCGGCCGGTCGCCATCGCCATCCGCCGAGACGATGGCATCGAAGCCATGGTCTTCTGCCGCCTGCTGCAGCAGCGCAATCGTGTCCGGCGAGACGGCCTCTGTGTCGACGGGGATGAAGCTCTCGGAGCGTGCGAAGGAGACCACTTCGGCGCCGAAGCCGCGCAGCAGATCGACCAGCAGATCGCGGGCCACGGTGCTGTGCTGGTAGACGCCGAGCTTGAGGCCGGCCAGCGCATTGGCGGGGAGAAGATTGGCATTGCGGGCTGCAAACAGCGCCAGGCATGGTGCCGACCGGTCCTCGGCCTTGCCGTCGCCCTGCGGCCGCTCGAAGCCCGCGCGGTTGAGTTCCGCAGCGGCAGCCGTGATCGCCGCCTCGTCGTCCTTGTCGATCTCGCCATCCGGGCGGTAGAACTTGATGCCGTTGCGGTCGGCGGGAATGTGGGAACCGGTGATCATCAGCGATGCGGCGCGCAATTGCAGGCCGTAAAGCGCCAGCGCCGGCGTCGGCAGGGTGCCGCAGTCGATGACCTTGAAGCCAAGCTTTGCCAGAGCGTTGACGCAATCGGCAGCGATATCGGGGCTGGACTCGCGGAAGTCGCGGCCGATCAGGATCGCGTCTCCCTGGCCTGCGCGGTTGCTCTCCAGCAGGTAGCGGCCGAACGCCGTCGCGTAGAGCGCCGAGGCACGGCCTTTCAGGTCCTTGGAAAGGCCGCGAAGCCCGCTTGTGCCAAATTTCATCCTGAATAAGTCCCCGGCTGCGCTTGAAGTCGTCGGTGTTTTGAAAGCAAACTACGTAAAGTTCGTAAATTTTGACGGCCGGCGACCGATAAAATGTCTGCCAAATCCCTTTTCGACGCAAGTTCAAAGCGGATTGGGGTTCGCTGGCGGAGGTGATTGCATGAATGAACAGACCATCGCGCTCGAAGACAGCTGGAAAAGTGCGCTTTCGAGCGAGTTCGAAGGCGGCTACATGCAGAAGCTGAAGGCGTTTCTCGTCGAGCGCAAAGAGATGGGAAAGCGGATATTTCCAAAAGGGTCGGAGTATTTCCGGGCGCTGGATCTGACGCCGCTTTCCAACGTCAAGGTGGTGATCCTCGGGCAGGACCCGTATCACGGCGCCGGACAGGCACACGGGCTTTGCTTCAGCGTGCAGCCGGGCGTGCGGATCCCGCCATCGCTTGTAAACATCTACAAGGAGCTGCAAAGCGATCTCGGTATCGCTCCGGCGCGTCACGGCTTTCTTGAGCACTGGGCAAGACAGGGCGTTCTGCTGCTGAACAGCGTGTTGACCGTCGAAGAAGCGCAGGCGGCCTCGCACCAGGGGAAGGGCTGGGAGACCTTTACCGACGCCGTCATTCGCAAGGTCAACGACGAATGCGATGCCGTGGTGTTCATCCTGTGGGGTGCCTATGCGCAGCGCAAGGCCGCCTTCGTCGATGCCAGCAGACATCTGGTTCTGAAGTCGCCGCATCCATCCCCCCTATCTGCGCATGCCGGCTTTTTCGGCGGACGCTATTTCTCCAAGGCGAATGCATTTCTCGAAAGCCACGGTCGCGAACCGATCGATTGGCAGCTGCCCGCAGATCCGCTTGATATCTAGCCTGCGCTGAACGAACATCAATCATCGTTCACTAAAAGTAGACAATGCGTTCTGGTCGCCGGGACTATTCCGAGGCCGGGATAAGGATCATCTATGACCCATCGAACAGCCCGCGAGGCGGGCCAGAAAGGGGTCTTACATGTTGAACCAGATCAAAGGTCTTCACCACGTCACATCGATGGCCGCCAACGCCCAGACGAACAATCAGTTCTTCACCAGCGCGCTTGGCCTGCGCCGCGTCAAGAAGACCGTGAACTTCGATTCACCCGATGTCTACCATCTCTACTACGGCGACGAGACCGGTGCGCCGGGCACGATCATGACCTACTTTCCGTTCCCGAAGATGGCGCAGGGCCGTCCGGGCACTGGCGAGGTCGGAACGACGGTGTTCTCCATCCCCGAAGGCTCTATCGGCTTCTGGAGCGATCACCTCGCCAAGCTGAACGCCACCGGCCTGAAGAAGGAAGAGACCTTCGGCGAGAAGCGCCTGAACTTTGCGGGCCCTGATGGCGACGGTTTCGCCTTCGTCGAGGTCAAGGACGACAATCGTCTGCCTTGGACGCATGGTGGGATCGGCGAGGATCACGCGATCCGCGGCTTCCACTCGGTCGCTATGCGATTGCGCGACGACGGCGCCACGTCGGAACTGCTGAAGTTCATGGGGTATGAGGTTCAGGAGGAACGCGACGGCGTCAAGCGTCTGACGATCCCCGGCGGCAATGGCGCGCATCTGATCGATCTCGAGACGATGCCGAACATCTCGCGGGCGCTTCCCGGTGCGGGTTCGGTCCACCACGTGGCGTTTGCCGTCGAGAACCGCGAAAAGCAGCTCGAGGTCCGCAAGGCGCTGATGGATACGGGCTATCAGGTCACGCCGGTCATCGACCGCGATTACTTCTGGGCGATCTACTTCCGTACGCCGGGCGGCGTGCTGTTCGAAATCGCTACCAACGAACCTGGTTTCAACAGGGACGAGGACACTGCACATCTGGGCGAAGCGCTGAAGCTGCCGACACAGCACGAGCATCTGCGGTCGCTGATCGAGCAGCATCTCGAGCCCCTCGAAGCCTAAGTCAGGAGACTGTCATGACTGATCACGGATACGTGCACCGGCTGCAGGCCGGTGCTCAGGGAAAGCCGATCCTGTTCACCTTGCATGGGACCGGTGGAGACGAGAACCAGTTCTTCGATTTCGCCCGGCAGCTGCTGCCGGATGCGACGATCGTTTCGCCGCGCGGCGACGTTTCCGAATATGGTGCGGCGCGGTTCTTCAAGCGTACCGGCGAGGGCGTCTACGATATGGTCGATCTTGCCCGCGCCACGGAAAAGATGGCCGGTTTCGTCGGTGATCTCGTGAGAGAGCACGGGGCGTCTGCGATCCTCGGGCTCGGCTTTTCGAACGGCGCAAACATCCTCGCCAACGTGTTGATCGAGAAAGGGTTGTTCGATGCGTCGGCGCTGATGCACCCGCTGATCCCGTTCCAGCCGAAGCCGAATGCGGCGTTGGCGGGACGTAAGGTGCTGATCACGGCCGGCGAGCGGGACCCGATCAGCCCCAAGCCAGTTACCGAGGCGCTGGCTGGTTACTTCGAGAGCCAGAAGGCGGATACAACCACCGTCTGGCATCCGGGCGGTCACGATATCCGGCCGAATGAAGTCGAGGCGATCAAGGCTCTTTTCGAGCCATATCGCTAAGCGTTGAGAGCACCGACGGCCTTTTTCGAGAGAAGGCCGTCCTTTCTGCGTTGTGCATGCATCTCAGGCGCCTCGATACCACTTTCATCTAAGGTTGTATCCGCAATCCCCTGTGGTAATTTCCGATAACAATACCGGAGCGAGCAACGGGTTGTGGATGTCCACCGAGGGTTTGCATTCGTATGAGCGATATCGCCGATATTCGCATGTTTGCTGGGCTCCTCCGCCGTCAGATGTGGACGATCCTTTCGACCATCGCCTGTGTCCTGTTTCTCACCGCCTCCACCCTGATGCTCATGACGCCGCGCTATACCGCGCAGGCGCTGATCCTGGTCGATACCAGCGCCAAGAACCTGCTCGATCCGGCCGCATCGGCGACGACGGGGCTGACCGACAACTCGCGGGTGGAGGGCGAGGTCAGGATTGTCCAATCCGATGCGGTCCTTCTCGACGTCGTCCGCGCCGGCAACCTGCTTGCGGATCGCGAGTTCGCGCCACGGCGCAGGCTTGGCGACATTGCCGCAAGTCTTGTCGGCACGGCGAGACCGATGGCGACCGGAGACGCGGCGCTTCTTGAGGTCCTTGAATCGTTCAAGGAGGCAGTGCGGATTCGCCGGGAGGGGTTGACCTATCTGATCACCGTGGGCGTGACCTCGGAGGAGGCGGAGAAGGCGGCGCGTCTCGCCAATCTGGTGGCATCCGTCTATATCGGCCATCAGATCGAAGCCAAGGTGGCGAGCACGATTGCGGCGCGCAACAGCCTGCAGGATCGGGTTGCGGCGGCGAAGGACAGCCTCGCGGACTATGAGGGCAAGCTCGACGCCTTCATGACCGCCAATGGTGTTTCTGCCAGAGGCGGTGGCGAGGTTCGGGTTGCGGATGCGCAGGTCGGCCAATCGGTGCTGCCGACGCCGAGTGTCATATCGGGGATGCCGACGCAGTTCTACAGCCTGCAGCAATCGGCACAGATCGCCCGCGCGCAATACCAGACGCTTCTGACCCGGCTGCAGGATTTCGAGACGCAGGCCAGCCTGCAACTGGCGGATAGTCGGGTGATCTCGCAGGCGCTACCGCCGGGCGATCCGTCCTATCCCAAGGTTACGGCTATCCTTGCAGTGATGACGCTGTTGGCGGTGGCACTCGGCATCGGCGCGGGATTTCTGCGCGAGTTCTTTATCGGTGGATTTACCGGTGAGGATCAGGTTGGTGCCGTGCTGAACATCCCGCTGGCGTCGGTCGTTCCACGCGAGGAGGGGAGCGAACTGGAGAGACCGCACGGGCGCGGGCTCTCGGACAAGATCATGTCGGCGCCGCTTTCGGTGTTCTCCGAATCCGTCAGGCGAATCCGGGTGTCGATCGAACAGAGGCTGCTGAGCAGGGCGGTCGCGGAAGATGCGAGCGGGCAGGCGGGCATCGTCATCATGGTGTCGTCGAGCCTGCGCGGCGAGGGCAAGTCGACACTTGCCACCGCGCTGGCGCGGACCTATGCGCTGGCCGGTAAGCGCACGTTGCTGATCGACTGCGACCTGAGAAAGCCGAGTATCCATCGACACGTCGATCGCGAGCCGACGCCCGCCTTTGTCAACCTGTTGCGCGGAGAGCCGGATTCGGGTCTGGCCGAGATGGTGGCGATCGACCATGCCACCAACCTATCTGTGATCCTCGGCGCGCGACCAGCGGAGTTTCCGACCGACGAACTGTTGATGAGCGCCAAGGTGCGGACACTGCTGACGCGGGCGCGGCTGCATTTCGACTATATCGTCATCGACACGCCACCCGTCGAGGCTGCGGTGGACGCGCTCTATCTCGCGCGTCTCTGCGATACCGTGCTGTTCGTCGTCCGTTGGGCGAGCACGCCGCAAAGCGTTGCCCGCAAGGCGGCAACGGCGCTCAGGGGCAACGTGGGCGCCGGTGTGCCTGTCATTGCGGTGCTGAACGGACAGGACCAGCGGCGCTGGTTCAGCGTCAATGCATGGTATTTTCGGCGTGTTTCGCGTGTGGCTTAGATACGTTGCCTACTCCCTTAGGTGGAATCAGGGCGTTTATAGCGGATCTGGCTTGACATACTGATTGCAATTTTGAAGTTTCGATCAGTTCATAGATACAACCTTATTCTCGTGATGGCTGCATCCGACCTATTTGTCGGTGGTGCCAGACGTGCAGGCATTTCAAACAACCATTTTTTCATCGGCAGCGAGCGACGCATGGTTCGTGCAAAGCGCATTCTCGTTCATGATTATTCCGGTCATCCGTTTCAGGCGCAGCTTTCACGCGTGCTGGCCCGGCGTGGCTACGATGTGCTGCATGTTCATTTCGCCGGTTTCCAGACGCCGAAGGGTGATCTTGGCGCGCGACCGGATGATCCGGCAGGCTTGCGCATTGTCGGTCTGTCGCTGGACGAGCCGTTCCACAAGGATGGCTTTGTGAAGCGTCGTTCGCAGGAAATCGCCGTGGGACGGCTGGTGGCCGACGAGATCCGGCGGTTTCGGCCGGATATGGTGCTGTCTTCGAATGCGCCTCTGGATACGCAGGCCGTCATTCACAAGGCAGCCTGTGGAAGCGGTGCGCGGTTCGTCTTCTGGCTCCAGGATATCTACAGTGAAGCGATCGGCCGCATTCTTTCACGGACGTTTCCGGTAATCGGATCGGCGATCGCGCGGCGATATCATGCGCTCGAATACCAGCTTTTGCGGGCGAGCGATCACGTCGTTGCGATCACCGATGATTTCGTCGCCGTCCTCGCGCGCAACGGAGTGCTGGGCGACAGGGTTTCGGTGATCGAGAACTGGGCGCCGATTGAGGACATGGGGTCGGTGGTACAGGGCGCAAGGACTGAAGGCGGTAGCGTTCGTGCGGTCTATGCCGGCACGCTTGGCTACAAGCACAATCCCGAGATGCTGCTTGCCGCGGCCAGCGCGGTGCCTGTGACGATCGATGTCTATTCCGAAGGGAGCATGGCCGATCGTCTTGCATCGCAGGCTGCATCGCAAGGGCTCGCCAATTTACGGGTCCGGCCCTGGGTGCCGTTTGCGAACCTTCCTTCCGTGCTTGGCGGTGCCGATATCCTGATCGCGATGATCGAACGCGACGCCGGCATCTTCTCGGTGCCGTCCAAGGTACTCACCTATTTCTGCTGCGGCCGGTCGGTGCTCGCCTCTGTGCCGGGTGGAAATCTTGCGCGACGGATCATCGAGCGAGAAAAGGCGGGGCTGGTGTCCGAGCCCGAGCGTACGGAAGATTTTGTCGGCAACCTGCGCCGGCTCGCGGAAGGCCGCTCGCTGCGCGATCGCCTCGGCGGCAATGGCCGGTCCTATGCCGAGCGTAATTTTGCAATCGACGCCATTGCCGATCGGTTCGAGACGATTTTCGACGCTGTCTATCATCAGGGGAAGCAGGTCATCTAACGCTGGGGGGCGTCGCATGCTGAAAAGGACTGCGCTTGTCTGCGGAGCCGGTGGTTTTATCGGTGGCCATCTCGTGCATCGCCTGAAGCGAGAGGGCTTCTGGGTGCGCGGGGTCGATCTCAAGCGGCCGGAATACGGGGAGACCAGCGCTGACGAATTCGTCGTCGGCGATCTCCGGCGATATGACCTCTGTGCCGATGTGATCGATCGGCCTTTCGACGAGGTCTATCAACTGGCCGCCGACATGGGCGGCGCCGGCTATATCTTCACCGGCCAGCACGACGCCGATATCATCCACAACTCCGCGACGATCAATCTCAATGTCGCGGACCTCTGCCGCCGCCAGGGTGTGGGCCGGCTGTTCTTCTCGTCGTCGGCCTGCGTCTATCCGGCCGGCAACCAGGCTGATCCCGATGCGCCAAACTGCGAGGAAGCCTCGGCCTATCCGGCGTCTCCCGACAGCGAGTATGGCTGGGAAAAGCTGATCTCCGAGCGGCTCTACCAGTCCTATGGCCGCAACTACGGCATGGCCTGCCGGATCGCCCGCTATCACAACATTTTCGGGCCATCGGGCACCTGGGACGGCGGCAAGGAGAAGGCGCCGGCGGCGATCTGCCGAAAGGTGGCGCAGGCGGTAGACGGCGGCGAGATCGAGATTTGGGGCGACGGTCGGCAGACACGCTCGTTCCTCTATATCGACGAGTGCATCGAGGGCACCTTGCTGCTGATGCGCTCCGGGTTCGCAGGTCCGGTGAATATCGGCTCCGAGGAGATGGTGAGCATCAACCAGCTCGTCGACATGGTCTGCGCGATAGCGGGAAAGCGGCTGCACAAGCGCCATATCGCGGGGCCGATGGGGGTCCGCGGTCGGCGTTCTGACAACCGGCTGATTGCCGAAACGCTCGGCTGGCAGCCAACGCAAAGGCTGATGGACGGTCTGGAGAAGACCTATGCGTGGATCGAGAGCCAGTTGCTGCGGAGCGCGGCATGAGGCCGGACCTGCTGCCTTCTACTGCCCAGGCCCGTTCGTTGCCGGGACCGGTCAACGCGGCGCTGCTGGTGCTGAGCTTTGCGCTCGGGCAGGGCTCGATCTTCCTGGTGCAGACATGGATGATCGATCGGGACGCGCTGGCGCTGCTGGCGTCGTTCGCAACGCATTTCTCGTTTGCCATTCTGGCCCTGATGATCGTCGATATGGGGTCGGCGGTCGTGGTTGCGCGACGGATTTCGCTGGCGCATGACCACGACGTCGTGATGGTGGCGCGGCGATGCTATTGGCAGGCCTGCGCCGTCAGGCTGTGCATTGCCGCGTTGGTTTCGCTTGCTGGTGTTGGCTGCGGGTTCCTCTCAAGCGATGCCTTTTCGCGGGGCTATATTCCTGCAGCCATGCCGGCATTGTTCTTTTGGGCCTGCAATGCCACGGGAGTGCTCGACGGTCTTGGCTTGAGCGGGATCAGCGGGTTGACCACGATTTCCGCCTATATCGCTTCCGCCCTGGCGCTGGCGATCGCCGGCCCTGAGGCCACGCCTGCTGCCGGGCGTGTCCTCGGGGCGGCTTTGTCGCTGGGCTATGCCGTTGCCGTGACTACCCAGCTTGCGACGCTGTGGCGACTTGGCCGGTTGCCGAGGCCGATCGCTGTCGCGGTTGTAGACTGCCATGCTTTTGCCGGCGAGGCGGCGGCGGTGCTGTTGTCCACCTTGCCCGGCCAGTTGTCATTCCGGTTCCAGATCATCGTCTGCAGCGTGGCGCTGGGGCCCGCGGCGACGGCGCTGTTTCTCTACGCACGGCAAATCGCGGCGGCGGTGTCACAGCTGCTCGAGTTCGTCCGGCGGGCGCATTTTCCTGTTATGGTTCGCGCGCTCGAGGAAAGCGGGGCATCGATTATCGCAGCTCTCCAGGCGCAGACACTGGCCACGTGGATGGCGGCGTTGTTGTCTTTCGGTCTGCTGCTTGCGGGAGCGCTATGTTTTCTGTTGGTCGGCGGCGCATTCGCGCAGCCGGGATGGGTGGTGGCGCTGTTTTCTGTCGGGGTGCTGACCGGCGCCTTGTCGCAGACGCTGGCGCAGGCAGCACAGGGGTTGGGTCGGTATCGCGTCGCGGCGGCGGCCGCGCTGCTCGGCATGCTGATAGGCTTCGTCGCCAGCGCCGTTTTGGGTCTTTCGCTTGGGCTTGCAGGCCTGGCGATATCGGAAGTGCTGACGCATGGCGTTGGCGCTCTCTTGATCTACCGCTTTGTTTTTCGTCGATCCGGGCATCGCGTGTTACTGCAGGCGGGCGCATGATCCGGCTGTCGACCGTCTTGGCGCTTTATCTCGCCAACCTGCCGTTCGCCGACCGGCCGTTTGTGGTGCTGCTGACGCTGCCGATGTTTCTGGTGGTGCTCGCCGGGCTGTTTCGCATCCGCTCGCGGCAATTCCAGATCGGCGATGTCTTCTGGTTCTGTATCTTCCTCTATTTCGTGATCTCGCCGTTGCAGCGCATCCATGGTGACCAGATCGGCGGTGCGACTGCCATCACCGCCTACGCCTATCAGCCGGAGGAATTTGCTACGGCCATGCTGGTTGCGCTGCTGTTCTGCCTGCCGTTCCTGTTCGCATCGATGGAGGCCGTGGCGGCCAAGCCCTCGGACATCCAGTTACATGTGCCGTTGCCGACGCTTGTCTTGACCAACATCGCAGCGTTTGCGCTGTTCGTGGTCTCGGAGGGCGGTGTCGAGCGGCTACTTTCCTCGCGGCTGGAGCAGGACCCGGCCCAGGCCTTTGTCGGCAGCATGTTCTTTCTCGGACTGCAGTCGATCACGGCGGTTATGGTCGCTATGCGGTTTTGTACCTCAGGTCGGCTCTCTGCGCTCATGCCACTGTTGCTCGTGATCGGCCTGCTGGCGGTCTCGCGAAATCCATTCAATGCGCCGCGCTTCGTGCTGCTGGCGGTGTGGGGGCCGGTGATCCTTGGCCTTGCGGGCGGCAAGTTGTCGGCTGCATCGTTTTATGTCGCTTGCCTGCTCGCGCTCACCATCGTCTTTCCGGTGCTGAACATCACGACACGCAGCGGTGTCGACGGCCTGGCCGACGTGGCGGATATCTCGGTGGTCGGTAATTTCTTCGACATTCCCTCGATCGACGTCTTCGACACCGCCGTGCATGCCGTCCGGTTCATGTCGTGGAATGACCAAGTGTGGGGTGCGAAGTCGGTAGCGATCCTGCTGTTCTTCGTGCCGCGTGCGGTCTGGCCGGGAAAGCCTGTTGTCGGCGGCCTCGACATCGGCAACGAGCTGTTCGCCGCCGGCATGTATGGCACGCCCAACCTGTCGTTCTTCGTCGGTTGCGATCTCTACATGGATTTCGGCCTCGTTGGCGTCGCGCTCGGCGGGGTGGTGGCCGCCATGCTGTTGCGCTGGGCGGTGAAGGCGGAATGGGGCATGTTCGGCGGGATGCGCTTGTCGCACTTCGTCATCGCATCGTCGCTGCCGATCCTGCTGCGCGGGCCGGTCGGGGCGGTGCTGCCGTTGTTCGTGTGCCAGGCTTTCGTGGTGCTGGTCTCGTCGCTGCCGCTTCGCGGGCGGGTGCCGGAAGCGGGACGCGGCTTGAGAGGCGAGAGCCCATGACACATGTCGATCAGCGGGATCTCGGTATTCTGGATGCCGCGACATCAGGATCGCGGCAGGGTGGACCGAGCTTTTCGCGCGGGCATCGGCTCGTGAGGGTCGTATGGACGGTCGCCTGGACTTTGCTGGCGGCATGGACGCCGGCTCCGCTGCATCGCTGGCGAGCACTGTTGCTGCGGCTGTTCGGTGCCAGGCTCTTCGGGAACGTGCGGGTGCATGGCTCTGCGCGGATCTGGTATCCGCCGAATCTCGTCATGGACGAGAATTCGCTGATCGGGCGCGGTGCAATTGTCTACAACATCGCGCCGATCCGCATCGGCAAAGGCGCCATCGTCTCGCAGGGTGCGCATCTCTGTACTGGCACCCATGTCATTGACGATCCTTCCTTTCAGCTGACTGCCAGCCCGATCGTGATCGGCGCCGATGCGTGGATCGCTGCCGAGGCCTTTGTCGGCCCCGGCGTAGTGATCGGCGAGGGGGCAGTTCTCGGCGCACGCGGCGTTGCCTTCCGGGATATTCCGGCGTGGAGCGTCTACGCGGGAAATCCCGCACGGCTGCTCCGCCGCCGGACTACCAGCCCATAGCGATGGTGCCCGCCACCCAGGCTGCTGCGACGATTGCGTAGCCTGCGTCGTTGAGATGCAAAGCGTCGGAGCGTAGCGAGCGCGGAATGAGACCGGCCGCTGCGTCTTGCTGGTCGTCTGCCGTCTGCCCAGCGGCGGCGATGAGGGCTGCGAGGAGATCGACGTAGCGTTGGCGGTAGCGTGTAGAAAGGGCGGCATTCAATGTCGCGATTGTCTGCCTTGCTTGCTGCGTGTCTTCGGCAGAGGGCAGGATCGAGCCAACCAGATAGCGCCCGCTGGCGATACGGTCCGTCATCGCGGCGATATCAGACAGCACGATGTCTGGTGTATCCGCATTGTTTCGGCCCGCCCATAGCCACTGGATATTCTGTGTTGCGGCATCCTCAGGGACGAAGAGCGTTGCGTAGGGAACTGCAACCGCGTCTCCTGACTGGCTTCGCGTGAACAATGGCGGGCCGCCATCGCGCACCGTCAGCATGCCATCGATGCCCGCCAGCCGTCCGCGCATGCTGTAAACGCTGCCGGATCCGCTCAACGCCGCTGTCGATTGGTCCAGTACTTCCACCTGCGGGCTGTCCGCTCCCCATTCGACGGTAATGTTGTCGAGCGCCCATGTGACCGGCGTACCGCTGCTCAGGAAGGCGACCGCGCTGCATGACGGGTTGCTAGTCTTGAACAGCAGTTCGTAGTGGCCGCTTTCCGTGACCGCCGACGTCGGATCGCCGCTCGTCGTGGTCGTCGCCCAGCTGCCGCCTGATGTCTTCAGGCCACCGACATGGATCTGTCCGGCTCCTGCGGTGATCTCGATGTCGAAAGCGATGCGGATCGTCCTGTCGACGGGAATCTCGGCCAGCGCCAGCTCGCAACCGCGCAGGATGCCGGCGTCATCGTTTCCGACAACGAGCCTTCCGCCCTGCGACGATAACGGCGTGATGTGGCCGTCCTGGATGCGTGGTGACCATCCTTCGGTGTCGTTGCCGAAGCGGTAGAGCCCGATGAATTCGGGATTATATGCCGGGATTGCTCCGTCGCCCGGCGTCAGTTTAAGCGTCGTGGCGATATCGCCGGCTTCGAACTGGCCGGCAAAGATTCGCAGGGTGATATCGACGGCGCTGCCGGGGATCACATCGAGCAGATGGGTGGAGCGGACGAAGGGGTGGGTCGCCGCTGCCGTTGCCGATATGCTGCTGCGTGCGCCGTTCAAGGCCAAGGCGGGAGCGGCGATTTCGGCGAGATAGCCGCCAAATTTGTCTGCCTCGATCAGCAGCAGGCGCAGTCCTGCGACGCCGCTGGTGCTGCCGCCGATCATCTGTGCCGCGCCTGATATGGTCCATCGGCTGCCCGGCTCGGCCGGATAGTTGGCGGCGATGGCGCCGTAGATCTGTCGGCCGATATCGGTGAAGCTGGCCGTGGCCGTGCCATAAATCCTGACATCGCCGTAAGGCAGCCCGTTTTCGTCCATGCCGGTGCCGAGGCACTCGTGCGTCAATCCGTTGACGTTGCCGGTTTCGAAGCGGTGCATCCAATCGCGAGTGCGGGGGAAGAGGTTGCCTGGCGCGCCGCCGGCAACGGCGAGGCGCAGCGGGATGCCACCCTGCCTGGCGGCAATCTGCGTGGATGTCTGGCCGCCCATGCCGCGATTGAGGATGATGCGGGCGGGTTCGAACAGGCCGGCCGCCACCTGTGGGTAAGCCTTGCCGCGGCCAGACGCTCCGGCGCCTTCCGTCAGGCTGTCGCCGAAAGCAATGATCGCGCGTGATGGTCGGCTTGTGTCGAAAGAGATTTGCGTTGGCGAAAGGCTGAGGCCGAGATGCATCTTGATATCTCCGAGTGACGTGGGAAAATGATCCTATATCGACACGGAAAGACGGGGATGATTGCGCGCTGCGGGATGCAGGAAGAGAAAACCGACAAACCATGCCCGCCTTCATGTTGTCTTAAGTAATTATCTTGAGATTACAGTTTCCTTGTTCCATGATGATCGCGACCTGAAGTTCTTCTGCGTCCGATCTCGTGATGATCGATGCAGATCGCCTCCGGCTTGAACATGTTTCTTCGTCATCCATGGCGCCTCGCGGCTGCTGAAGCTGTTTTTATTCTAATATGCCGCCTTTACGCGCTTGCGATGGGCCTGATCGGGAAGATTGCATGAATTCGGAGTTTGCCGTTCGCCCCATGCGGCCCGGTGAGTTGGAGCTAGTGCTCGAATGGGCACGCCAGGAGGGATGGAATCCCGGCCTGGATGATTCGCTTCCATTCCATGACGCTGATCCGTCAGGATTTTTCGTCGGTGCGCTCGGCGAAGTGCCGGTCGGGTCGATTTCCGTCGTCAAGTATGGCGATGCCTTCGCCTTCCTCGGCCTCTACATGGTTCACCCGGATTTTCGCGGCAAGGGCTATGGCAAGGCGATCTGGGATGCGGGCGTGGCGTCGGCGAACGGCCGCAGCATCGGGCTCGATGGCGTGGTCGCGCAGCAGGACAATTATCGCAAGGCTGGCTTTGAAGAGGCCTACAAGACGGTTCGCTACGGCGGCGTGATCTCCTCGCTGCCGTCATCGACGCTTGCCGCCAACATCGCCTCCGACAAGTTGGATGGACTGATCCGCTACGATGCCAGTGTGTTTCAGGCGTCACGGGCGGACTTCGTGACATCGTGGTGCACCAGCCGCAAGCATCGGCGTACGGCGGTGGTGCGCAAGAGCGGCAAGATCCGCGGCTACGGGACGATCCGGCGCTGTTACGAGGGTTACAAGATCGGACCGCTGTTCGCTGCCGATGCCGACAGCGCCGCAGCGCTGCTGGCCGAACTCGGCCCGGAAGCCAAGGGCGCAAAGGTGTTCATCGATATCCCGGTCGATAACAAAGACGCCGTCTCGCTGGCGCTCGGCATGGGCCTCGAGCCGGTGTTCGAGACGGCGCGGATGTATCGCGGCGCCATTCCCTCGGTGCCGCTGAAGAACGTCTTCGGCGTCACCACGCTCGAGCTTGGCTAGCCGCCGATTGCCGATTTCGTCGAGACGACCGGCTTCGGACGGCCTTTCTCGGCGATGGCGATACCGCCCAGCGCCAGCGCCAAGGCGATGACGTGAAACAGGTGCAGCTGTTCGGCGAGCAGCACCACCGAAAACAGCGTGCCGAACACCGGTACCAGATTGATGAACAGGGCGGCGCGATTGGGGCCGATCCACTCCACGCCCTTGATGTAGAACACCTGCGCCATCAGCGAGGCGAAAGTCGCCGTGTAGAGAGCAATCAGCCAGCCTGTGCCGTCGGGCAGGCGTGCCTCGCCGTTCGATGCCTCCCAGATCAGCAGCGGAACGGCGCTCAGCATGGCGCCCAGCGCGGGTATCGCCATCAGCGTGCGCCAATCGAGCGGTGGCTTCCAGCGAAGGAAGATGGTGTAGATCGAGTAGGCGGCGACGGCCACCAGCATTAGCGCGTCGCCCCTGTTTAGGCCGAGCGTCAGCAGTGTTGCGAGATCGCCATGCGCGGCGGTCAGCGCCACGCCGAGGAGCGTCATGGCAAAGCCTAAGATCTGGGCCAGCGAAACGCCGGTGCGGAAGAACAGGAAATTGAGCAGGAAGATCAGCATAGGGATGCCGGCCTGCTCGATTGCGACGTTGATGGCGGTGGTGTATTTTACCGCGGAATAGAGCATGGCGTTGAAAAGCGTGTAGCCGACGATGCCATAGAAGAAGAGCAGGGGGAGGTTCTTGCGGACGACAGGCCAGTCGCGCTTCAATTGCGGGAGAGAGATCGCGGCGATCAGGGCGGTTGCCAGGAACCAGCGGATCGTCGTCAGCATCATCGGGCTGACATGGCCGATCGCGAGTTTGCCGGCAACGGTGTTGCCACCCCAGCACATGGCGGCGACGACAAGACATATGTAGGCGGCAAATGGCACGGCCGATTCTTCCCCCGGTGCGCTTCGACGGTGCCCGGCCGGCGCCGCGATCCGGGCAAATAGCCGCCGCGAAGCCGATTAGTCACGTAAAAAGCCAATTCTGGCGGCAATACAGGGTCGCTTTCCCAAAAACAACGTTTTATAGATGCGCGGGTTTGAGCAGGGTGCGGTTAAATCCGCCTTTAACAGGAAGACGTGAATGACGAACGTAGTCGTGGTCGGTTCGCAATGGGGTGACGAAGGCAAGGGCAAGATTGTCGATTGGCTTTCGGAACGCGCCGATGTGATCGTGCGCTATCAGGGCGGACACAATGCGGGCCATACGCTGGTCATCGATGGTGTCAGCTACAAGCTTGCGCTTCTGCCGTCGGGCCTCGTGCGCGGCAAGCTGAGCGTGATCGGTAACGGCGTCGTCGTCGATCCGCACCATTTCGTCGCCGAAGTCGAAAAGCTGCGCGCCCAGGGCATCGCTGTGACGCCGGAAGTTTTGCGCATTGCCGAAAACGCACCGCTGATCCTGTCGCTGCACCGCGATCTCGACGCGCTGCGTGAGGACGCCGCGTCCAACAGCGGCACCAAGATCGGCACCACCCGCCGCGGTATCGGCCCGGCCTACGAAGACAAGGTCGGCCGTCGCGCTATCCGTTTGATCGATCTGGCCGAGCCGGAAACGCTGCGCCTGAAGATCGAACGCTTGCTGACGCACCACAATGCACTGCGTCGCGGCATGAACCTGCCCGAGATTTCGGGCGATGCGCTGGAAGCCGAGCTGCTGGAAGTGGCCGCCGCGATCCTGCCTTATAGCGACCAGGTCTGGCGCCTGCTCGACGAGCAGCGCAAGGCCGGCGCCCGCATCCTGTTCGAAGGTGCGCAGGGCGCGTTGCTCGACAACGACCACGGTACCTATCCCTTCGTCACCTCGTCCAACACGGTTGCCGGCCAGGCGGCCGCAGGCTCCGGCCTTGGCCCGACGGCGATCGGCTATGTTCTCGGTATCACCAAGGCGTACACGACGCGCGTCGGCGAAGGTCCGTTCCCGTGCGAGCTCAACGACGAGGTTGGCAAGCATCTCGCAACCGTCGGCCGTGAAGTCGGTGTCAACACCGGCCGTCCGCGTCGCTGCGGCTGGTTCGATTCCGTACTTGTTCGCCAAACGGTCCGCACTTCTGGAATCACCGGCATTGCACTCACCAAGCTCGACGTTCTCGACGGCCTCGATGAGCTGAAGATCTGCGTCGGCTATCGTCTCGACGGCCAGGAGATCGACTACCTGCCGGCAAGCCAGGGCGCGCAGGCGCGTGTCGAGCCGATCTACATCACGCTCGAAGGCTGGAAGGAATCGACCGTCGGCGCGCGCAGCTGGGCCGATCTTCCGGCACAGGCGATCAAATATGTGCGCCAGGTGGAAGAGCTGATCGGAGCGCCCGTTGCTCTCCTGTCTACAAGTCCCGAGCGCGATGACACCATACTTGTGACCGATCCTTTTGAGGACTAAGGTCGAAAGTCATTATTTGCGTGGTTCGGCTGACGAACCACGCTCTTAGAGAAAGTACGAATGGCGGATTTTATCGCAGTTATCCGGCGGGCAGTCGACGGCCTGACCGACAATACGCCCGATATGCGGGTGAAGGTTTACGAGCGTGCTCGCGGTGCCGTCCAGCGGCAGCTCGAGAACATGAAGCCGCGTCCGCCCGAGGCCATGCTGCAACGGCAGATGGAAAAGCTCGAAGCCGCCATTCGCGAAGTCGAAGCCGAGCATGCGGATGCATTGCCGGCTGATGATGCGGCCGCCGTTTCGGATGTTGCCGCAGAAGCGCCGATCGAGACCGCCGAACCCGATGTGGTGGCGGCTCCTGAACCGGTGGCGGAACCGGTAGCAGAAGCTCTTGCGGCAGAGCCGGTCTATGAGCCAGAGGCTCCTGTCGAACCTGTCTATCATGAGACTGCGGAGGAGGAAGCTCCGGTCGCTGCTGCGCCCGTCGAGCATGAAGAGACCGCGCCTTATGAGGAGCCGGCTCCATACCACGCGCCGGAAGCGGATGTTCGCGACGAGCCTGCCGTTCATCACGACTACTACCTGGACGTTGCCGCCGATGCGGCGGTTGCTGACGATATCAGCCACGAGCCGGCGCTGTCCGAGCCGGTAGAGCCGTGGCAACTGCCCGGCGACGCGCCTGCTCACGAGTCGGCCGCGCACGAAACATCTCTGCATGACTTTGCGCCGGCACCTGATGTTGAGCCGTATGTGGACGTGATTGAGGAGGCCGAACCGGCTGCTCAGCCGGTTGCTCGCGATTTCGATCTGAGCAATCGCCTGGTCGAGCCTGTCCATGTCTTCGAGCAGCCGCAGGAGTTTGTCGAGCAGATCAACGAAGAGCCGCTTCACGCCGATGCGGCCGGTCACTTCGATTCGGTCTGGAACGAGCCTGCGGAAGAAGTGCCGGAAGCGACAGCTCGGACGGTCGAGCCGACCGATTGGGCGCTTGAGGAACTGCGTCAGTTTTCCGAGACCTCGCGTGTCGCGCCTGTCAACGATGCTGCCCGCGCATTCGACGACGTGATCGCCGGCCTTGAGCATCCGCCCGAACCAGCACAGCCTGTCGAACCGGCGAGGATGCCCGCTGCCAACGAGGGCTTCTCGTGGGAATCGGCCGCCTTCGACGACCTGCCGCCGATCGAAAACGAGAAAAAGGCTCCGGCCGCATTTCCTCACGACGATGGTGACCTGTTCTCCGAAATCCACGGTGCTTCGGCGCCGAAGGCCGACGTTGCGAGCAACGACGCCTGGCAGGAAGCAACGAAACTTCGCGGATACGACAACCGCGGTGTCGTTGCCGAAGACGACGATGGACTGTCGCTCGGAAATACCGACAGCGACATTGCCGCGAAATTCCAGGGCAAGAATTTTCGCATGGAGCCGAAGCGCAGCCGCTTCGGTATCGGGTCGATCATCGGCCTTCTGGTGGTGCTTGCCGTTGTCGGCGGTGGCGCCTACGCGGCGTGGACGCATCAGGGCGCCTTGACCGAGATGGTAAAGGGCCTGGTCAGCGCGGCACCGTCGCAGACAGCCCAGACAGCAACAACGACACCGCCTGCCGCCGGAACCGCCGCACCTGCCACCGGCACAAGCGACGTCACGCCTTCGGCGCCTGCCGAAGCGCAAAAGGACGTCGCCTCGCTTGACGGCGCGGCCGCCGGCAACAAGTTTACCCAGCGCCTGCGTGCCGACGGCACCGAGGTCGATAGTGGTCCGGCTGCGGCGCCGAGCACCCAGGTTGCCGAAGGAAAGTCGGTCGCCGAGCAGAACGTGGCGTCGTCGGATCCCGTCGCGCCGGCTGCAAGCGCTGCACCTGCAACAGCGACGCCGCCTGCCGCTCCGACCGCCGGTGCCACCGCCCCGATTACTCCCGCGACAGCGCAGACCGCGCCCGCCGGAGGCAGCGAGAAGATGTTCCTCTACGAGGAGCGTATCGGCCAGAGTTCGCCGACGGCCATCCAGGGGTCGATAGTCTGGAGCGTCCAGCACGAAGCCGGGGCCGATGGCAAGCAGGAAGCATCGGTGCAGGGCACACTCACGGTTCCCGAGCGCAATCTGACGGCGCAGCTGAACTTCAAGCGTAACTCCGATCCGTCGTTGCCAGCGAGCCATATCGTCGAGATGGTGTTCTCGCTGCCGGCGAACTTCGAAGGTGGGGCGATCGACAGCGTTCAGCGGATTTCGATGAAGCGCACGGAACAGGATCGCGGCGATGCCCTGATCGCGGTGCCGGCCAAGATCACTGACGATTTCCACATGATCGCGCTTAACGACTATCCCGATGCCCGCAAGTCCAATCTTGACCTGCTGGCGACGCGCGACTGGATCGATATTCCGATCACCTACCGCAACGGCCGCCGTGCGCTGCTGACTATGCAGAAGGGGACGACCGGGGCGGAAGCGTTCACGACCGCCATCCGCGAATGGAACGCGGCCGGTGATGTCTCGACCAGCCAGTAAGGCTGGTTGATCGGATCAAACGAAAAGGGCGGGTCGCAAGACCCGCCCTTTCTCTATTGTCGCTCTACCTGAAATCAGGCTGTGGCTTCGACGACGCGAACCGCCTTGGCGCGGTCGAGCGCTTCCTTGCGCACGGCGTCCTGAACCTTCTCGAAGGCGCGAACCTCGATCTGGCGTACGCGCTCGCGGCTGATGTCGAACTCGGTCGACAGGTCCTCGAGCGTGATCGGATCTTCCGACAAGCGACGGGCCTCGAAGATGCGGCGTTCGCGATCGTTGAGGACGCTCATCGCCTTGGCCAGCATGCGGCGGCGGGTGTCGAGCTCGTCCTGTTCGATCAGGATCGCTTCCTGGCTTTCGTGATCGTCGACCAGCCAATCCTGCCACTGGCCGGAATCGCCTTCGGACGCCTTGATCGGCGCGTTCAACGACGCATCGCCGGAGAGGCGACGGTTCATCGAGATCACTTCTTCCTCGGAAACGCGCAGCTTGGTGGCAATCTCGGTCACATGTTCCGGCTTCAGATCACCCTCGTCGATGGCCTGGATGCGGCCCTTCAGACGGCGGAGATTGAAGAACAGGCGCTTCTGGTTGGCGGTCGTGCCCATCTTCACGAGCGACCAGGACCGCAGGATGTATTCCTGGATCGAGGCCTTGATCCACCACATGGCATAGGTTGCCAGGCGGAAGCCGCGCTCCGGGTCGAACTTCTTGACGGCCTGCATCAGGCCGACATTGCCCTCGGACACGACTTCGCCGATCGGCAGGCCGTAGCCGCGATAGCCCATGGCGATCTTGGCGACGAGACGCAGATGGCTTGTGACGAGACGATGCGCAGCGTCGCGATCGCCGTGTTCGGAATACCGCTTTGCCAGCATGTATTCTTCCTGCGGCTCCAGCATCGGGAACTTGCGGATTTCGTCGAGATAACGATTGAGACCGGCTTCGCCGGCGGTAATGGACGGCAAACTGCTTCGGGCCATTATTGCACCCTCCTATCTAGATTCCGATCCCCGCTTGGACGCGTCCCTGCGTCTTGAAGGCGAACCGGGAACGTGCGGCTCTTGGGGAGCCCGCACGAAGTCAGTGTAGAGATAAGTGTGGCGAAACCGTAGTTCAAGGCTCTGCCTTGCTTCACAATGGCGTTACGGCCTTGGACCCTTTGGGTTGGACCATTACAGCTCGGCGGCGCGCAAGGCCTCGATCAGTTCGATCATATCATCCGGCAGCGGAATCTCGAAGCGCATGACTTCGCCGCTGCGCGGATGCTCGAACTGCAGCATGTAGGCATGCAGCGCTTGGCGTCCGAAGCCGTTCACTATCTTCTTGGCCGCCTCAGGCAGGAGATTCGCCTTGGTCTTGTAATGCGCGCCATAGACCATGTCGCCAAGAAGCGGGTGGCCGATATGGGCCATGTGGACGCGGATCTGGTGGGTGCGGCCGGTTTCCAGGTGGCACTCGACGAGCGAGGCTAGCGACAGAGAATTCGGCGTCTCGTGGAAACGTTCGAGCACCTCGTAATGGGTGATAGCCTCGTCGGCATCGGCGGTGCCCGGGCGCTTGACGGCGCGGCGGGTGCGGTCGCCGGTGTCGCGGCCGAGCGGCGCGTCGATGCTGCCGGTCAGCGTGCGCGGACGGCCCCAGACGACAGCCTGGTAGGCCCGCTCGATCGGCATGGTGCGACCGTGGTCGGCGAACTGTGCCGAGAGATGGCGGTGGGCGATGTCGTTCTTGGCAACGACCATGACACCCGTCGTGTCCTTGTCGAGGCGGTGGACGATGCCAGGGCGGCGGACGCCGCCGATGCCCGAGAGCGTATCGCCGCAATGGTAGATCAAGGCGTTGACCAGCGTGCCCGTCCAGTTGCCGGCAGCCGGGTGCACCACCATACCTGTGGGCTTGGAGATGACGATCAGGTCGTCGTCCTCGTAGAGGATATCGAGCGGAATGTTCTCGCCCTGCGGCGTCGGATCTTCGGGTTCCGGCAGGGTGATCTCGAAGACGTCGCCGGGGCGCACCTTCTTCTTCGGATCGGCAACCACGATACCTTTGGAGGTGACCTGGCCGTCCTTGATCAGCACCTGGATGCGGCTGCGGGAGAATTCCGTCCCGAGTTCCGCCGTCATCCAAGAATCAAGCCGGCCTTCGGCGTGTTCATCCGCCGTCAGGACTTTCATATTGCCGGCTGCTTGTTTAAAGGGGTCGCTCAAGACGCTTCTTCTCCGAAGTATTTTATAGAATGGAACGCCACATATGACGAATGTCCAGCCAGAAGACGATCAGGAAGAAAAACCCCTCGATCCGGCCATGGAAAGTGTCCGACGCAAGATGATCCGCCTGCAGATCGTCTCGGGTGTCATCATGTTCGTGAGCCTTATGGCGGTCTTCGGCGCGGTTGTCTACAAGACGATGCGGGCACCTGCAAAGGAGCCCGTCACGGCAGCATCGACCGGCATTCCGTCAGATGCGCCGGTTTCCGTCACCGCCAACCTGCCGGCCGGTTTCGTCATCCAGTCGTCCTCGCTGTCGGGCGGCCAGATCATGTTCTTCGGCGCGACGGCCGATGGCGTGCTGAAATCACTGGTGTTCGATATCAAGGCCGGGCGCATCGTCGCCGACATTACCGTCAACGGCGGCTGAGCCGGATGGCACCACGGCTGATCGCGATCGACAGCGCCGACGATGTCAGGATTGCCGAATTTCGCGATATCCGCGAACGCGACCTGACCGGACGGCATGGCCGCTTCATCGCGGAAGGAACCGTTGTTCTGCGGATGCTGGCGGAAGCCCATCGAGCCGGCGGTGATTTCATCGCCGAGAAGGTGCTGCTGCTGCGCAACCGCGTCGAGGGCGTGTCCGATATTCTCGATCGGCTGGCGGACGATGTTCCGGTCTATGTCGCCGAGGCTGAGGTGCTCGACAGCATCGTCGGCTTCCATCTTCACCGTGGCGTGCTGGCGCTCGGGCGGCGCGAGCCGCGTATGGGCGATCTGATCGACCGGTTGCCGCAGCGCTCGCTGGTTCTGGTCGGCTGCGGCATCTCCAATCACGATAATGCCGGCTCGATGTTCCGCAACGCCGCTGCTTTCAATGCCGACGCCATCCTTCTCGACGAGACCTCTTGCGATCCGCTGTATCGCAAGGCTATCCGCGTTTCGGTCGGCTCTGTGCTGAGCGTACCCTATCAGCGCGGCGGCGATGCGCTTGCTCTGCTGACGCAACTGGCGGAGCGGGATTTCGCCATCTGGTCGCTATCGCCGCGTGGCGATACCGACATCCGCGCGATACCGCCGTCGGATCGCATGGCGCTGGTGGTTGGTACAGAGGGCGAGGGGCTGCCGCAAGAAGTGCTGTCGCGATTTCGCAGTGCGCGTATCCCGCAATCGGTGGGGCTCGACAGCCTCAACGTCGCGACCGCGACGGGGATCGCGCTGTTTGCCATGTCTTCGGCGGCAAGCCGTATCTGACGTTTTTTTACTGATCTAGCCGGGTTGCGACAGGATGGTCGCGGCGCGCTGGGCAAGGTCTATCCGCTCGCCCTCCTTCGGCTCCACCGCATCCGGCAACAATGCGCGGATCGGCGAGCCTGCGCCTTCGTTGATGGCGGTCAGTGCGACCATCTCTGCGGCAATGCCTGAGATCTCGTTGCGAATGGCGCTGTCACCCGCAGCATTGAGCCGGGCGCTGAGGATTTCTTCCGAGACGGCGGCGCTGCGGGCCCGGACCTCTTCGGCAAGACGGGCTGCGACCGCGGCAGTGTCGAGTTCGGGCACGGGCTTTTCTTCTGCGGCGGGGATCTCCGCCGGTGCCGCCGCCACGATTGCGGCTAGGCCGGCTGCGCGCAGCGCGCGGTTGGCCTTGCGCAGGTCGGCATTGGTCGCCTTGATCTGATCCCGTAGCTTGGCCACTTCCTGCTGGCGGCGGCCGAGAAGAGCGTCCTTGTCTGCTATCGCGGTCTTGTCGCGTTCTGCCCGGTCTTCCAGGCGGATGACGGTGTGTTCCTGCTGCGTGAGCTTCAGTTCGGCATCCTTGGCGCGCTTCTGCAGGAGGTTGACGTCCTGGCGAAGGTCGTCGCGTTCGTTGCGCAGCGCGTTGAACTTGAAATTCAGGCTTTCGATCTCGGTTTCGCGCGCCGCCATATCGATCTTCAGATTGTCGGATTGTTCGGCGAGCTTGTTGAGGCGGATGCGCAGCGCGTCGAGTTCGCCTTCCTTGGCGGAGGCGGCCTGCTCGGCGATGTGCAGGCTGGTCTTCAGCTGGCTGATATAGTTCTCGTCCTTGCGCAGATGCGAGCGCAGCTCGGCTGCCTCGACGCTCATATCGGCGATCTGCGATTGCAAGCCGCCGATCTCGGACGCGAAGTGACCGGCGTCGCGGGCGATCTGATCATGCTTCAGCTGCAGGGACATGGATTTTTCGCGTTCGCGAATCAGATCCTGCGTCGTGCGTGCATTCTCGGCGGCGTAAAGCGCGCGGACCATGTCCTTCTGCGCGCGGACTTCCTGCGGGCTGAGCGGCATCGTCGCACGCATGCGGTTCTCGGTGTAGGAGACGATACGGCGGTGCACGGCCGGCGATACGAGGAAAACCAGGAACGCCGCGGCCAGAAAGCCCAGTCCGAACAAGAGCGCGTATTCGATCACGGCGAGGCCACTGCTTCCAGAAGTTGATTTGCGTCAGGTCCAATGATTAAGCGGACCGCGCCGATAGGGCAAGTGGCGGATCGGTAACGGCGAGGGAGAGTTCGCCGTTACCGCTTAAAATCAGAAGGGGTTCCAGGTCGGGCTCGGCGTGACCTTGATGTAGCCGACGTTGAGGCCGAGGCGGGCGCCGACGCCGGTGCGGATCGGCACGACGAGGACGTTGTTGTTCTTCAGGAGCGTCATGCCGAAGCCGGCGATGACGAAGGCCTGACCGCTGACGCCGCCGAAGCGGGCGTAGATGGCGTCGGTGGAGGGCAGGTCGTAAACCAGCATCATGACCCGGCTGCCCTGGCCGCCGTAGTCGATGCCCAGCGACGGGCCCTGCCAGTAGAGCGGATGCTCACCGGCATTCTTGGTGTTAAGCTGGCCTTCGCCGTACGTGAGGCCGGCGATGAAGGCGCCGGAGCCTTCCTGGCCGAGGATATAGCCGTTCGGCAAGCCGTACTTCTGGAAGGCGGCCTCGACCACCTTGGCAAGGCCGCCGCTGGTGGAGCCGAAGAAGGAATGTCCGGCGTCGACGATTTCCTGCACGGTGTATTGGCTGCTGTTGGCCTGCTGTGCCGATGCCTGCGTGCCTGCGAGCATCAGGCACGACAGAACCAGCAGGGCAAGGGGCCGGCAGTGTGCCAGAAATCTTCCTAGGATTGAGGGGCGCATGGTGTCATCCGTTCATCATGGTCGATACTTGGAGCCGTTTCCGGCGTTTCTGTCATTTTGCGCGGATGGTCTTAACAATCGGTTTACCAAATATGGTGTCATTATGGCGCCCAGTACGCGCGCAAACTTCGTGCAATGATGAAGCAATATGTGTGGCGGAATGAATCACCGCCCCTGGAGACAATGATGTCAAAGAACCCAAACCTTACACTCACCGGCCCGGATCTGGCCGCGCTTCTCTGCAGCCGTGTTTGCCATGACGTCATCTCGCCGGTGGGCGCGATCAACAACGGCCTGGAACTGCTCGACGAGGGTGGTGCCGATGCCGACGCCATGGATCTTATCCGCACAAGCGCGCTGAACGCCTCCGTCCGTCTCAAATTCGCACGCCTTGCCTTTGGCGCTTCCGGTTCCGTCGGCGCATCGATCGACACCGGTGAAGCCGAGCGGGCCGCCAAGGATTTCGCCGCCGCCGAAAAGAAGACTGAGGTCGTCTGGAACGGACCGCGGGCAATCATTCCGAAGAACCGCGTCAAGTTGCTGCTGAACCTCTTCCTCGTCGCTTACTCGTCGATCCCTCGCGGCGGACAGATCGACATCACGCTGGAGAATCCGGAACTCGACGCCAAGTTCACGCTCGTTGCCAAGGGCAAGCTGATGCGTCTTCCGCCGAAGTTCGTCGAGATTTCCACCGGCGAGATCGAAGAAGCGATCGACGCACACACGATCCAGCCCTACTATGCGGTGTTGCTGGCAGACGAGTGCGGCATGAAGCTCGGCCACAGCGCAACAGCGGAAGAAATCACCTTCACAGCGGAAATCGTTCCCGAGGCGGCTTGAGCCGCCGACCGGAAATACTCGGCTATTGGTTGCATCTAAGTAATAATTCCTTAGCCTAATGTTTCTATCCTCGCATCTTGAGAAGGCCCGCCGGGACAGAAGCTGGGCAATGGAGCAGCGATGCAGAGGTTCATGATCACGGATTCGTCGGACGTCGTCCGAAAGGTTGGAAAGCGTATTCTTTCCGAGCTTGATTTCATGGTCAGTGAAGCTGCAAGCGCCAGCGAGGCCTTGTCCCACTGCCAGGTCGAACTGCCCGATTACCTCATCGTCGATTCCGGCATGGATGGCGCGCTCGATCTGATCGTCGCCGTCCGCGCCATGGATGGCGGCAAGGAGGTCAAGATCTACTACTGCGTCATCGAGGCCGATCTGAAGAAGCTGATGATGGGCAAGCGGGCAGGGGCCACGGACTTCCTGCTGAAGCCTTTCGATCGCAAGATCCTGACGGCCGTCTTCGGCAATCGCGCCATCGCCGCCTGATATCTTCACTGAACGATCAAAGTGCCAGGGCCGCCCCTCAAAAGGCGGCCTTTGTGTTTTCACGTATGGAGCAAACAAAAAAATCCCGCCGGGGAGGCGGGATTTTTTCGATGTTCGGCGTAGGGGCCGACCTATCAGGCAGTTTCGGCGTATTCGGCGCCATCCGGCTCGCGCAGCACATAGCCGCGGCCCCAGACGGTTTCGATGTAGTTCGCGCCGCCGGCGGCATTTGCCAGCTTCTTGCGCAGCTTGCAGATGAACACGTCGATGATCTTCAGTTCAGGCTCGTCCATGCCGCCGTAAAGGTGGTTCAGGAACATTTCCTTGGTGAGGGTGGTGCCCTTGCGGAGCGAAAGCAGCTCCAGCATCTGGTATTCCTTGCCCGTCAGGTGAACGCGCTGTCCGCCGACTTCGACGGTCTTGGCGTCGAGGTTGACGATCAGTTCGCCGGTCGAGATGACCGACTGGGCGTGACCCTTGGAACGACGGACGATCGCATGGATGCGAGCCACCAGTTCGTCCTTGTGGAAAGGCTTGGTCATGTAGTCGTCGGCGCCGAAGCCGAGACCGCGAACCTTGTCCTCGATGCCGGCCATGCCGGAGAGGATGAGGATCGGTGTTTTAACCTTGGACAGGCGAAGAGTGCGGAGCACTTCATATCCGGACATGTCTGGAAGGTTGAGATCAAGAAGGATGATATCATAATCATACAACTTGCCGAGATCGACGCCTTCTTCACCTAGATCGGTGGTGTAGACGTTGAAACTTTCTGACTTGAGCATCAGTTCGATGCTCTGCGCTGTCGCGCTGTCATCTTCGATGAGTAGTACCCGCATTCTTATCCCCTTTACCGCCGCCGAAAGGTGGTCTGGCCCCTACGCGATACAGATATGTCACTGCGTGATTTGGAAGCTGCCACGAAATGGTTAACAAATTCTGATTCACTCTGGCAAGAGGTAATCAATTTATTAAATATTTTGTCCATTCCGCTGTTTTCCAACGAGAATCCGCAAAGCCCACTTCTCAACTGTTACGTTAAGAAAGGCCGGCAAGCGATTCATTCGACTCACCAATGAAATGGACCGGAAATCGCGTAGTTGTGTTTACCGACCCTTAAATCATCGGGACTATCATTAACGATGCCCGTAAACGAAAGGTTACCAGCGGTAGGTTTTTGTTAACGCCGACGGAAATTTTTTGGGCAAGCCGCATGAAAGCGGCGGCTAAGGGGCGGTTTCAAGTGAAGCCGGGGTCTCGCATCACTGGAGTAATGCGTATGAAGTCGCGTGAGAGCCTAGTTCGTCTGAAAGAGTTTCAGGTGAACGAAAAACGTCGCCAGCTGCAGCAATTGCAGATGATGATGTCCGAGTTTGATCGGATGACGAAGGATCTGGAGAGCCAGATCGTCGTCGAAGAGAAGAAGTCCGGCATTTCCGATCCGAATCACTTCGCCTATCCGACCTTCGCAAAGGCAGCACGCCAGCGCGCAGACAATCTTCAGGTTTCCATCAAGGAACTGAGGATGCAGGAAGAGGCCTTGGAGCAGTCGCTCGAAGAGATGCAGGCGGAATATGCACGCGCTGCCGCGCTCGAAGAGCGCGACGGAGCGGTTCGGGCGCGGGCCTAAGCCAAGATGATCGGCGCCTCGGCGTCGAATTGTCATCTATAAAAGCCATGCATGTCGGGCGTGCTGTCCGTCATACATGGCTTTTGGCATTTTCCGGCGTGCCTCAGAGATTGACGACGTCGCGCCATTCTTCGTGGCGCTGCGATTGCGCCTTGAAAAACGGGCAGAGTGGGATGATCTTCCAGCCACCCTTGCGCGCTTCCTCGACGGCGTGAACGGCCAGCGCCTGGCCGACCCCTTTTCCGCGCAAAGCGTCCGGCACGCCGGTATGGTCGATGATGATCAGTTTCGGCGTTGTACGCGAATAGGTCATTTCGGCCTGGTGGCCTTCGACTTCGGCGACATAGCGCCCGCCGGACTTCGTCTCTTCGTTGCTGATTTCTATGTCCGTCTCCTGTGAACCGTGTCGATCCACAGGCTGGCATAGCTTTGGGTCGCCGCAAAGACGAATGCTGGAAACGCACCGTTCGCAATGTCACTCCGGCTGCGGGTTTTGCCGGCGGCGTGACGGACGAGGTTTCGCCACTCCGAGAGGAAAATCGCCATCTCACCGGTGCTTGCACGGCCTTGATCCGAGTGGTCTTTGTGGACTTCGGCCGAGCTTGAGCAGCGGTTCAATTGTTTGGAAATGCGCCGCAGGTCGGCGGCTACAGAAGGATTTTATTTCTAACAATGGTATCGGGCCGACGTCGCATCAGAAGATGCGCGTACGGCCCGAGAAAATCACAATAGGCTTTAAAAATTGATCAATGACGATACTGCTGGATGCGCGTGGTGCGCAGACCGGCAAGACCATGACTATTGATTGAAGACTGCCAGGAGAGGAACTCCTCGACTGTCAGGGTGTAACGTTCGCAAGCTTCTTCCAAGCTCAACAAACCACCGCGCACTGCCGCGACAACCTCTGCCTTGCGGCGGATAACCCAGCGCCGCGTATTCGGCGGCGGCAAATCCGCAATCGTCAGCGGGCTGCCATCGGGGCCGATGACATATTTCACTCGGGGACGTATCATTTCGGTCATTGGACTCTCTACACAACTCAAGACCACGAGAGCCACTCTAGCTTGTCACATTTAAAAATTGCCTAAGCTCGTCGTAACACTTTGATAACAACTTTAACCGCCTCGGGCCGAAGCAGCTCTTTGCAACCCGTGCAACGCTCCCCTTGCGTAAATTTGTCGTCAGTGCATGGGAGCCATGCACAATGGATATTAGTTGTTTGATCGATAGCAAACTATAAGCCGATTCAACATAAGCTTGAGTGCCTGGCCTGGCCACGGCTCTTCTTGGCGCGTCACGTAAGGTTGCAAATTATTGGCTTCGTATCTTGTCGATGCGGGCGATTTTTTCTTTACCGATGCTTCGTTTTCTTGTCGCCAAGGCGAGTTTCTGCGGCAAAATCAGCCTGCGAAGGACGAAATCGATGCGAAATGAGGGACGCGCCGTGCACAACGGCGCGGCGGATGTTGCTTTTCTATCGCCTGCGAAGCCGAATGCAGTGACGGTTGATCCGAGAGAACGTCTGGGGTCGCTTACCAAGGCGGCGGGCTTTACCCACTTTCTGTTTGCAAATTTTCCATGCGGCGATTGCAGTGGCTTTTCCGGCAACCATTTGCTGAGCAACTGGCCTGATGCGCTGGTGGCTGATTATGACGAGGGTGACCTGTTTCATAATAGCGCGCTGGTCTCCGAACTCAGGCGATCAAGTCTGCCTGTCAGCCTCGACGTTGCGGCATTCGAGAGCAATAACAACAGCCTGAAGAGCGCGCGGATTACCGCGATGTTTCGGGGGCTGGGGGTCAAGCGGACGTTTGCTTTCGTCCTGCATGATGGCGATCGTCGGCCTTATATCTTTGCGTTCTCCGGTGGGCGATCCGCTCTGTCCCGCGAAGAGGCGATGGAGCAGGTGTTTGGAGCCATGGAGTTTCTGGACGCCTATGCACGTTCGCAGGTGACCGAGCAGCCTCTCGAAAGTCTCAGCAACCGCGAAATCGAATGCCTGCGCTGGTCTGCAGCCGGCAAAAGCAGCGACGAGATCGCGATCATTCTCGATCTCTCGCCACATACAGTCGTTGGCTACCTCAAGAGCGCAATGCGCAAGCTCGATTCCGTCAACCGGATGCAGGCCGTGGCGCGCGCATTTCGCTATCGCCTGCTTTAGTTGCTACAACATCACGGCGCACAATTCGGTTTGCGCCGGTCCGAACTGGTACTGCGCGCTACCGCTGTGGAGCAGCGAAAGCCAGTCCCCCTCGTTCAAGAATACGATCGTCGAGGCGCTCTGGCGGCTTGGCACGGCGGAGGCGACGCCACTCGCGGTGGCAAGGACCGTCGCGCCATTCGCCTCGATCGCCGTGTCATGGCTGGAAGAGGTGAGGGTGCTGACGTTGAGAGACAGCAAGTAGAGCCCTGATGCCGGAACCACCAGCCTGTTCCCGACGCCGGCAGGAACAACCGCCCCCAGCGAGAAACCGCCTTGCTGGATAGCCAGCTCTGCAAAGCCCGTTCGGCTTGCAGATGCCAGTGTTGCCGTTCCCGGTGATAGCGACGCGCGCGCGGCCGGTTGTGCCGGGGTGTGCACGACACCATCGGCGCTTATGTTCATAGCCGTCAGCCAGTTGCTGCCATCGGCGCTCACCTTGATCGAGAACCGATCATCGCCAGCCAAGCCCATCTCTGCGCGCCCGGACCAGCCTGTCTGAAACAGCAGGGTGCCGGTGTCGGAGGCCTCGGCCTTGTTCAGCTTGAGCTGGTGGCCTTGCCCGGCATGGCTCAGGAGCGTTGCGGGCGAGGCGACCGACAGGCGATTGACGGTGTCGGGCGTGGCGTTGATGCCAAGCATCGGCACACTGCCGTCGGCGGCCAGCGACATGGCCTGCCACTCGCCGCCATTGAAGGCCCTGATCTGCCCGGTTTCGAGAAAAAATGCCCGCCAGCCAGGTTTCGGAGTGATGTAAAGCCAGGCGCCGTCCTGCCACATGGCGAGCAAGCCGGCCTTTCCGGCCCAGACCCCGTCCGCGTCCGTTGCCAGCAGATAGCAGGCGCCCTCTTCAGGCGTGGGCGGCGGCGTTTGGGTCTCGGCGATGATTGTAAGTTGCACAACAGCGTCCAGCCGCTGGAGCGCCTCGTTGTGTGGCACGTGTTTCTGTGCCTGCGATGGCAGAATATAGGGCAGGGCGAGGTTGCTGGTCTGATCCGACACGGTAGGCTCCCGATTTGCGGCGCTGGTTTGTTGCCGCAAATCGTAGGTGTCGTTCTGGCTGCGGGGACAAAACGCCAGCGCTTGCGTTGATTTGAAAGAGCTATTCCGCTGAAACGTCCCCACGCGTTATCGTGCGCTGCCGCCCCAGGAGATGAAATCCGGGTTGGCGAAATCGCAATCGTGCGCCTGCCGCGTCTTGCCGTAGGTCAGCGGTTGCCCGTCCAGCGTCACCGTCGAGCCTCCAGCTGCCCTGAGAACGGCGTCGCCGGCAGCCGTGTCCCACTCCATGGTGCGGGTGAAGCGCGGGTAGACGTCCGCTTCGCCCTCGGCGAGCAGGCAGAATTTTAAGGAGGAGCCGATGTTGCGGCACTCGGAAATCGCCTGCTCGGCCAGAAAGCGTGCGGTCTGCGGACTGTCGTGCGAACGGCTGGCCAGTGCCGTGCGCTCTTCGCTCGCAAAGCGTACATTGATCGGCAGGCGCTGCTCGACGCGAAAATCGGCATCGATGAACAGCTTTTCGGCGTTCCCGTTTTCGCCGAGAAATGCGACGCCGAGGGCAGGGGCAAAGACAATGCCGGCCATGGGGTGCCCGTCGGTGATGTAGGCGATGTTGACGGTGAACTCCGGCCGCCTGTCGACGAATTCGCGGGTGCCGTCGAGCGGATCGACGAGGAAGAACGAGGCGCCGATATCAGGAACGATGCCGGCGGCCACGGATTCCTCGGCGATGACGGGAATGTCGGGAAAGTCGGTGCGGAGATGCTCCAGGATGATGCGTTCCGCGCGCTCGTCGGCGATTGTAACGGGGCTGTTGTCAGCCTTCTTGGCGGCCGTGCAGCCCGCCTTGAAGACGTCCATGATAGCCTTGCCGGCTTCCAGCGCGGCACGTTCAAATGTCTGGAGCATCACAGTCGGGCTCAACCTTCTCTGTCCTGCTTGTTATATAATCGCTTTTGCTTGCCATTGCACCGCTGTTACGTGCTTCGCAAGGTCGCAGCCGATGTTTTGTTGTGATGGGCGGTCTCAGGTCTACTATTGTCGAATTGGTTGCGAATGTAAGAATTATCCTGAGAATGGAGTTCTGCGGTTAAAAGTAGCGTTTCACGCCGTACGGTGTTGAAAAAATCGACATTCCGGGTGCAAAAAAGTCATTTTCACCAAAACGGCAAAGAACTTTGGAGCTTTGTAATTTTGCACTTCCCTTTTGCCTTGAAAGCAGTATGAAATCTTAAAACAGGGGTTCAGTAAGGGCTCTAATAACAAGAGACGCAGGCTTTTCGGGGTTCTGTGTCCAGGGGAAAAGACATATGGAATATTTTGTCCAGCAGCTCGTCAATGGGCTGACTCTTGGATCCATCTATGGCCTTGTCGCAATTGGCTACACGATGGTTTACGGCATTGTCGGCATGATCAATTTCGCCCACGGCGATATCTTCATGATCGGTGGTTTTGCCGCCCTTATCGTCTTTCTCGTCCTGACATCGATGTTTGCTGGTCTGCCGGTCGCTGTTTTGCTGCTGGTGATGCTCCTTGCCGCGATGCTGATGACGAGTTTGTGGAACTGGACGATCGAGCGTGTCGCCTATCGCCCGCTGCGCGGTTCGTTCCGCCTGGCACCGCTGATCACCGCGATCGGCATGTCGATCACGCTGTCGAACTTTATCCAGGTCACGCAGGGTCCGCGCAACAAGCCGATCCCGCCGCTGATCAGCAGCGTCTATAACGTCGGTGGCATCACGATCTCGCTGAAGCAGATCGTGATCATGATCATTACCGCGGTTCTGCTGACGGTCTTCTGGTATCTCGTCAATCATACGGCTCTCGGGCGCGCCCAGCGTGCGACCGAGCAGGACCGCAAGATGGCGGCGCTTCTGGGCGTCAACGTCGACCAGACGATCTCGGTCACGTTCATCATGGGTGCGGCCCTCGCTGCCGTCGCGGGAACGATGTACCTGATGTATTATGGCGTGGTGAACTTCAACGATGGCTTCGTTCCCGGCGTGAAAGCCTTCACGGCGGCCGTTCTCGGCGGCATCGGTTCGCTTCCGGGCGCCGTTCTCGGCGGCCTGATGATCGGTCTCATCGAATCCCTGTGGTCGGCGTATTTCACCATCGCTTACAAGGACGTGGCGACCTTCGCCATCCTCGCTTTCGTGCTGATCTTCAAGCCGACAGGTATCTTGGGCCGGCCGGAAGTCGAGAAGGTTTAACGTCATGGCAAATGTCGAAAACGCCTCTGGCAAGCCCGCGTCCGGTCTTGTCCAGAAGGGTATTAAAGAAGCGCTGTTCGCAGCCGTGATCTCGTTTGGCATGTTCGTGCTCTATGTCGGTCTCGGCACGCAGCAGAACATCAGCAACGAACTCATAGTGGTACAGCGCTGGGGCTTGCTGGCCATCTTCGTGGCAATCGCGGCAGTCGGTCGCTTCGCGATCGTAGTCTTCCTGCGTCCACATCTGGACGCGCGAAAGCTGGCAAAGGCCCGTAGCGGCGAGCTTGAGATTTCCACGGAAAAGGGTTTCTTCCACGCGCATTTCCTCAAGATCGCGCTAGTCGCCCTGCTCCTTTATCCCGTCGTCATCGTGGCGCTGGTCGGCGCGCAGGGCTCGCTCAAGTGGGTCGATAACTTCGGTATCCAGATCCTGATCTACGTGATGCTGGCCTGGGGCCTCAACATCGTCGTTGGTCTCGCTGGTCTGCTCGATCTTGGCTATGTCGCCTTCTATGCCGTGGGTGCCTATTCCTACGCGCTGCTGTCGAGCTATTTCGGCCTGTCCTTCTGGGTTCTGCTGCCGCTCTCCGGCATCTTCGCGGCTCTCTGGGGGATCATTCTCGGCTTCCCGGTCCTGCGCCTGCGTGGCGACTACCTGGCGATTGTGACGCTGGCGTTCGGTGAGATCATCCGATTGGTCATCATCAACTGGACGGCGCTCACCAAGGGCACGTTCGGCATCGCCAGCATTCCGAAGGCAACGCTGTTCGGCATCCCCTTCGATGCCAGCCCGCACGGCTTCGCCAAGCTGTTCCACCTGCCGATCTCGTCGGCCTACTACAAGATCTTCCTGTTCTATCTTATCCTGGCGCTTTGCATGCTGACGGCCTACGTCACCATCCGGCTCCGTCGCATGCCGATCGGTCGTGCCTGGGAAGCGCTGCGCGAGGACGAAATCGCCTGCCGTTCGCTCGGCATCAACACGGTGACGACGAAACTCACGGCTTTCGCCACCGGCGCGATGTTCGGCGGCTTTGCCGGCTCGTTCTTCGCTGCCCGCCAAGGATTCGTCTCGCCTGAATCCTTCGTGTTCCTGGAATCGGCCGTCATCCTCGCCATCGTCGTTCTCGGCGGCATGGGGTCGCTGACCGGCATCGCGATCGCCGCGATCGTGATGATCGGCGGCACGGAAATGCTGCGCGAAATGGAATTCCTGAAGCTCGTCTTCGGACCTGATTTCACGCCGGAACTCTACCGCATGCTGCTCTTCGGCCTGGCAATGGTCGTCGTCATGCTGATCAAGCCGCGCGGCTTCGTGGGATCGCGTGAACCGACGGCCTTCCTCAAGGAGCGCAAGTCGGTATCGGGAAGCTTCACCAAGGAGGGCCACGGCTGATGAGCCCTCAGGAAAACACCATGACCAGCGATACCCTGCTCAAGGTCGAGCATCTCTCGATGAAGTTCGGCGGGCTAATGGCCATCAACGACTTCTCGTTCGAAGCCAAGCGCGGCGACATCACGGCGCTGATCGGCCCGAACGGTGCCGGCAAAACCACCGTGTTCAACTGCATCACCGGCTTCTACAAGCCGACGATGGGGATGATCACCCTGCAGCAGAAGAGCGGCAAGGAATATCTGCTCGAGCGCCTGCCCGACTTCCGCATCACCAAGGAAGCCAAGGTTGCCCGCACGTTCCAGAACATCCGCCTGTTCTCCGGCCTGACGGTGCTCGAAAACCTGCTGGTCGCCCAGCACAACAAGCTGATGCGGGCGTCCGGCTACACCATTCTCGGCCTGCTTGGCATCGGTCGGTATGCCGCGGAAGCCAAGAACTCGATCGAGCTTGCCCGTCATTGGCTGGAGAAGGCCGACCTGATCGATCGCGCCGACGATCCGGCCGGTGATCTTCCCTATGGCGCGCAGCGTCGTCTGGAAATCGCCCGCGCCATGTGCACGGAGCCGGAACTGCTGTGCCTGGACGAGCCGGCGGCTGGTCTCAACCCGCGTGAGTCGGCGGTTCTCAACACCCTGCTGCGCGATATCCGCGCCGATAGCGGCACGTCGATCCTTCTGATCGAACACGACATGTCGGTGGTCATGGAGATTTCCGACCACGTCGTTGTGCTCGAATACGGCCAGAAGATTTCGGATGGTACGCCTGACCATGTGAAGAATGATCCGAGGGTCATCGCGGCCTATCTCGGTGTCGAGGACGAGGAAGTTGAAGAAGTGATAGCAGCCGTCGAGAGCCTCGAAGGAGGCGCACACTGATGACCGGTCAGCCACTTCTCAAGGTCGAAGGCGTCGAAACCTATTACGGCAACATCCGCGCGCTGGCGGGGATCGATGTGCACGTCAACCAGGGCGAGATCGTCAGCCTGATCGGCGCCAACGGCGCCGGAAAGTCGACGCTGATGATGACCATCTGCGGCAGCCCGCAGGCGCGTACCGGTTCGGTCATTTTCGAAGGCCGCGACATCACCAAGATGCCGACCCACGAAATCGCCCGCCTGCGCATCGCGCAGTCACCGGAGGGACGTCGCATTTTTCCGCGCATGAGCGTCATGGAAAACCTGCAGATGGGTGCCGGTCTCGACAACCTGAAATACTTCAAGGAAGACGTGGAGAAGATCTTCGTGATGTTCCCGCGTCTGAAGGAGCGCCAGGCGCAGCGGGGCGGTACGCTTTCGGGCGGCGAACAGCAGATGCTGTCGATCGGCCGCGCGCTGATGGCACGCCCAAAGCTGCTGTTGCTCGACGAGCCGTCGCTTGGCCTCGCACCGTTGATCGTCAAGGGCATCTTCGAGGCGATCAAGAAGCTCAACAAGGAAGACGGGTTGACCGTGTTTCTTGTCGAACAGAACGCCTTCGCGGCGCTCAAGCTGTCCGACCGCGCCTATGTGATGGTCAACGGCAAGGTGACGATGTCGGGTTCCGGCCAGGAACTTCTGGCCAATCCCGAGGTTCGGGCGGCCTATCTCGAAGGCGGACGGCATTGAGCATGACGAAGGGGAGACTTTGATATGCAGGGACTTTTCTTTGAAAGCGACACCGGCGTCCGCAGCGTCATCCGGTTCCTGGTCTTGCTGATCGGCTTCTGGACCGCATGGCGATCCGGCAAGGCCGCGGCCGAAAACTGGAGCGATTATCCGATCGTGATCGCCTACACGGTGCTGCTCGCCGCCGCGATGCAATTCCTGCATCACGCGCTGTTCGACGGTCCGGTGATTAGCGTGTTCTATTACGTCATCGACTTCATTCTTCTTCTGATCTTCTCGACGGCCGGCTACCGCGTTCGCCGGACCAACCAGATGGTCAACAACTATTACTGGCTCTACGAAAAAACGTCCGCTTTCTCCTGGAAAGCCAAGCGTTGACAGCCGGTTGAAACTAGGGACAGATTACCTCTCCGAGTGGAACAAGTTTCCTGGCGCAGTAAAGTGGGTAATGCGTCGGGTCGTGGAACATAACCCGCTAAAAAATTGGGAGTAACATAATGAAGAAGTCTCTTCTGTCGGCAGTGGCTCTGACGGCGATGGTCGCTTTCAGTGGCAACGCATGGGCCGATATCCTGGTGGCCGTTGCTGGCCCGCTGACTGGCCCGAACGCAGCGTTCGGCGCTCAGCTCCAGAAGGGTGCCGAGCAGGCAGCTGCCGACATCAACGCGGCTGGCGGCATCAACGGCGAGCAGATCAAGATCGTGCTCGGCGACGACGTTTCCGACCCGAAGCAGGGCATCTCGGTCGCCAACAAGTTTGCGGCTGACGGCGTCAAGTTCGTCATCGGTCACTTCAACTCGGGCGTTTCGATCCCGGCTTCCGAAGTTTACGCCGAAAACGGCATCCTCGAAATCACGCCGGCTGCGACCAACCCGCAGTTCACGGAGCGTGGTCTGTGGAACACGTTCCGTACTTGCGGTCGTGACGATCAGCAGGGCGGCATCGCCGGCAAGTATCTTGCCGACCACTTCAAGGACGCCAAGATCGCTGTCGTCCACGACAAGACCCCATACGGCCAGGGCCTCGCTGACGAAACCAAGAAGGCCATGAATGCCGCTGGTATCACCGAAGTCATGTACGAAGGCATCAACGTCGGCGACAAGGACTTCTCGGCCCTCATCGCCAAGATGAAGGAAGCCGGCGTTTCGATCATCTATTGGGGTGGTCTCCACACCGAAGCTGGTCTGATCATCCGCCAGGCTGCCGACCAGGGCCTCAAGGCCAAGCTCGTATCGGGCGATGGTATCGTCTCGAACGAACTGGCTTCGATCGCCGGCGACGCTGTCGAAGGCACGCTGAACACGTTCGGCCCTGACGCAACCCTGAACCCTGACAACAAGGCGCTCGTCGAGAAGTTCAAGGCTGCCGGCTTCAACCCTGAAGCCTACACCCTGTACTCCTACGCTGCCATGCAGACGATCGCTGAAGCTGCCAAGGCCGCTGCTTCGACCGACGCTGAAGCCGTTGCTGCAGCCATGAAGGCAAAGGGTCCGTTCAAGACCGTTCTCGGCGACATCTCGTTCGACGAAAAGGGCGACCCGAAGATTCCAGGCTACATCATGTACGAATGGAAGAAGGGCCCGGACGGCAAGTTCAGCTACTTCCCACAGGGTTGATTTAAGCATTCTGCTTGAACCGATCATGGAAGCCCGGTCTCGCACCGGGCTTCTTTGTTTTCAGGGGCCGCGCATCAGCGCTTGCGATCGAAGCCGATACGGTTAGGATCGCGTGCAGATTCAACGTGTTGCTGCGCCATTCGGCGTCATCCCTGATAGATGTCGCGCAGCCGGAAATGATACGGACCCGCCATGCCCCGCCCTAAGATTCTCCTCACCCGGCGCTGGCCGTCCGCAGTCGAAACCGTTCTTTCCGAGCGCTTCGATGCGACCTTCAACCTCGAAGACCTGCCGATGTCGACGGATGCGATTGCGGATGCGTTGCGCGCTTACGACGCCGTGCTGCCGACGGTATCCGACAAACTGCCGCCCTCGGTTTTCGCAGGAGGCGCGATCCGCACCAGGATTCTCGGCAACTTCGGTGTCGGCTACAACCACATCGACATTGCTGCAGCCAAGGCGCAAGGAATCGCGGTGACCAATACACCCGGTGTGCTGACTGATTGCACTGCCGATATCGCCATGCTGCTACTGCTCTCTGTGGCGCGTCGCGGCGGCGAGGGGGAGCGGCAGATTCGCGCCGGTGAATGGAAGGGCTGGTGTCCGACGCATATGATCGGCACCAAAGTGTCCGGCAAGACGGTCGGCATCATCGGCTTCGGGCGCATCGGCAAGGCGTTCGCGCAGCGGTGCCATTTCGGCTTCGGCATGGATGTGGTGTTCTACAACCGATCCACTGTCGATCCTGCCGAGGCAGCGCGCTACGGCGCAAGGCAGCTCTCCACCGTCGAAGACGTGCTGACGGCGGCGGATTTCGTTTCGCTGCATTGCCCCGGCGGCGCCGAGAACCGGCACCTGATGAACACGGCGCGGTTTTCGGCGATGAAGCCGGGCGCTTATCTGATCAACACGGCGCGTGGCGATGTCGTCGACGAAGCGGCGCTGATTGCTGCGCTGGAGAGGGGCGTGATCCGCGGTGCAGGTCTCGATGTCTACGAGGCCGAACCTCATGTACCGGACAGGCTGCGGGCTCTGGAAAATGTGGTGTTGCTGCCGCATCTCGGCAGTGCCACCGAAGAGACCCGCAATGCCATGGGCATGAAGGTGGTCGACAACATCACTGCCTTCTTCGATGGTCGCGAGCCGCCGGACCGGGTGGCCTGAGCTTTCGCGCGAACAGCTGTCAGTATCACCTCATCTGACGGTATCGGCGATCCGGCCGTCGGCCATCGTCGTGCGCGGCTTGACGTCCAGGCCGACCAGCAGTCGCGCGCGACCAGGCAGGAAGTCGACGGCGAGCGCGAACAGGCTGGAAACGACGAATGTCACCGCCGAGACCATCAGGAAGCTCGGCATGGCCGGCAGGTCCAGTGGCAGGATGTAATAGAGCGCGCCCACGATCACCGTCTGGTGGATGATATAGAGCGGGAATACCAGGCGGTTGACCGTCACCAGCCGCGCATCGGGCCGGTTGAAATGGCGGGCGCCGAAGCCGACCAGCGTCAGGATCATCGACCAGGCCAGCAGGAAGATCGCCGCCTTGAACAGCGGCGTCTCATGGGCATAGGTGCCGAAAGCCTGCTCCGGCGGCAAAAGCCATGCGAAGAGATAGAGTATAGCCGTGGTGGCGAGCGCGATGGCGGCGCTGACAAAGCGCCGCGCGATGATCGTTCCGATCAATGCGCCATGGTGTCGGGCGACGAGAAAGCCGAGGCCGAACCAACTGGCCCAGACGGCGAACCAGGCGCCGTCATTGTAGAGCGCGTTGGTCTCCTTCGGAAAGAACGGCGACAGGGCCAGATTGAGTGCTAACGGCAGCAGGAAGAACAGGTAGATCCATGCGGATTTCGCCGTGCGTTCGAACCATGTAGCGATCGGGTTTGCGGGCCGGCAAAGATAGAGGAAGATTGGGTAGCAGATCACCGACATGACAAGCAGATAGGCGACGAACCACATGTGCGCCCAGGTAAAATTGCCGGTGGGGTAGCGGCCTTCGGTGAAGTATCGCGTCAGCCAGAAGGTCAGCAGCGAGCCGTCATAGCCATTCTCGTACATCCGCTCGTACCAGACCTGCGGCACGACAAGCACTGCCATGGCAAAGAGCAATGGCACGAGCAGGCGGATCGTGCGCTTACGCAGGAAGGCGAGGCCGGCGGTGGAGCGGAACGAGAAGGCGGCGCCCATGCCGGAGACGAAGAACAGCAGCGCCAGTCGCCAGGCACGCGGGAAATCCATGATCAGCGAGAGGATCGTACTGGTCTTGCCGCTGTGCAGCAGCCAGTTCATATCGGTGAAGAAGGCGGCGGCCGAGTGATAGAAGATCAGGATCGCGAAGGCGAAAATCCGCAGCCGATCCACATAGTAAAGCCTGTCCGTCATGACCCGCCATCAGCCCATTGAAGCCGCGATCCATCCGCGGCTCACTCAGGTGTATGCGAAGAGGCTTTAAGAAATCGTCAGGGTGGCTAAACCTCGTGCAGCACGTGCGCCGCCTTGACGGCGGCCGAGGCGCGGTTTTCGACGCCGAGCTTCACATAGATCTGCTCGAGGTGCTTGTTGACGGTGCGCGCCGACAGGCCGAGGATTTCGCCGATGTCGCGGTTGGCCTTGCCCTTGGCGATCCACAGCAGCACTTCCGATTCACGTTGGGTCAGCGCAAAGCGCTGGCGCAGGACCTGGTCGTCGGCGCGCTGGCTATTGGCCGTCAGCCGGAACAGATGCTCATCGGGGCCGATAGTACCGAGGAAGGCGAGATGCAGCACGTCCTGGCCGGCGTAACTGACGGAGAACGTGGCGTCGCGCGTGGCGGATGTGCGGGTCTTCATCCAGCCGGCGATGGTGCCGGTAACGGTGTCCATGCCGTCGTCGCTGCCCATCGCAGCGTTGACGAGCCGGGTTGCCTGCGGCGTCGACCAGTGGATGTTGCCGTCGCCCTTGGCGGCCAGCAGGTGGCGGCCGGCGGCGTCGAGCGCGACGCGGGCGCTCTGCGCGGAGCGGGCGTTCCTGAGGTGCACGCCAATGCGGGCGCGCAGTTCGTCGATGTTGATCGGCTTGGTCAAGTAGTCGACGCCGCCGGATTCCAGCGCGTGGACAACGTGTTCGGTCTCCGTCAGCCCGGTCATGAAGATGACGGGTATCTGGCTGACCGCGGCGTTCGCCTTCAACCGTCGGCAGGTCTCGAAACCGTCCATGACAGGCATGACCGCGTCGAGCAGGATCAGGTCGGGGGTGATGCGCTCGACGATGTTGAGCGCGGCCGAGCCCGAGGTGGCAATCAGCACGGAGAAGCCGGATTGCTCCAGTGCATCGGTGAGAAAGCCCAGCGCTTCCGGCGAGTCGTCCACCAACAGCACGATATCGCGCGGGAGTTCAGCCAATGTGTTCCACCTTTTCGTCGAAACGCTGCAGGAAGGTCATGAAGCCGTTGAGATCGAAGGCGGCGACATAGGATCGGAGTTCTGAGGTAAATGGCTGATTTGCCTCTACCTTGGCAAGGTCGGCAAGCTTCGCCTCGATGCCCCTGATATAGCCGATTTCGCCCAGCCGCAGCAGTTCCTGCACATGTGCGTCGCCGGGGCTTATCATTGGCAGCTCGATCTTCACCACCGGCGCCGGAATATCTTCGGAGTAAATCCATTTGAGGCCGAGATGCAGCGCCAGCTTGTCGCGCAGGCGGCGGATGTCGACGGGCTTGCCGATAGCGTCGTTGTGGCTGTCGTCGCTGTCGCTGTGGGCGGCGGCGTCGCCGATATTGGCCGACAGCATGACGATGGGCGCCGTCTGGCCGGCTTCGCGCAGACGCGAGACCAACTGCCAGCCGTTCATTCCCGGCATCAGGATATCGACGAGGAAGAGATCCGGCTGGATACCCTCGATCAGCGTCAGGCAATCGGTGCCGCCGGCCGCCGTCAGTACGATGAAGTCGAGCGGCACGAGGATTTCCCGCATCATCTCGCGGTGGTCCTCGTTGTCGTCGACGACGACGATGGTGCGGCGCGGGCCGTCATAGCTGACGATCTTCTTTTCCTGCGGCGGTACCGCCATCTCGCGCAGCACGGCCGAGAGCATCAGGCGCACCTTGAAGGTCGAGCCCGCGTCCTTCTCGCTGGTGACGGCGATTTCGCCGCCGAGCGTGTTGGTCAGCAGGCGGGTGATAGTGAGGCCGAGACCGAGGCCCGGCATCGGGCGGATGCTCTCGGCCTCGCCGCGCTGGAACGGCTCGTAGATGCGGCTCAGGTCCTTTTCGGCGATGCCACGCCCGGTGTCGGCGACGGTGAAGGTCGCGACCTGGCTGCGGTAGCCGACGTCGAAGGTGACGGTCCCCTCATCGGTGAACTTGATGGCGTTGGAGAGCAGATTGACGAGGATCTGGCGCAGGCGCTTCTCGTCAGTGCGCACGAATTGGGGCAGGGCAGGCGCGCGCTGGTGCTGGAAGGTCAATCCCTTGGCCAGCGCCTGCGGCCTGAACATGTCGACGATCTGGTCGAGGAAATCCTGGATGTTGATCTCGTTGGAATAGACCTGCAGGCGGCCGGCCTCGATCTTCGAAATGTCCAGCAGGCCGTCGATCAGACCGGAGAGATGTTCGGCCGAGCGGCGGATGACCTTGATGGAGGACTGGCGCGGCGTCGGGATGGTCTCGTCGCGTTCGAGGATCTGGGCGTAGCCGAGCACGGCGTTGAGCGGCGTACGCAACTCGTGGCTGAGGCCGACGACGTAGCGGCTCTTGGCGCGGTTGGCGGCCTCGGCAGTTTCCTTGGCGGTCTGCAGTGCTGCGTCGGTCTTCTTGTGGGCGGCAATTTCCTTGAGCAGCAGCGTGTTCTGGCGCGAGGATTCCTCTTCGGCCACGACGCGGCTGTCATGGGCGAGCACGTAGAACCAGCAGACGACGCCGGCGATGACCGCGAAGACGAAGAAGACGATGAGGATGGTCCGGTTGACCACTTCGCCGGTTTCCGGCGAGGCGGAAGAGACCTGGTGGGCGATCATCGCGAGGATGGCGCCGACGGCTGTCAATGCCAGCACGACGGCGATGCCGTAGCGGCCGAGGCGGGTGGTGAGCTTCTGGACGATGGTTTCAGGCAAAATAGCGCGGGCGACATAGCCGACTTGCGCGTTCAGATGCGCATTGGGCTTGCACATGTCGTGGCAGCGGCTGTCGAGCGAACAGCAGAGCGAGCAGATCGGCGCCGCATAGGCAGGACACCAGGCCATGTCCTCGGGCTCGAAGGGATGCTCGCAGACGGAGCAGGTGATGTTGGTGAGGTTCTTCCAGCTCTGGCGCGGCTTGCGGGCGAGGTAGAACTTGCCCTTGGTGGCCCAGGCGATGACAGGCGAGGCGATAAGCGCGACGACGAGGGTGATGTACGGTGCTAGCGAAGCGGCAATGTCGCCGAAGGCGCCGAAATGGGCAATCAGCGCGATCGTTGCCGAGATCGTCATGGCGCCGAGGCCGACGGGGTTGATGTCGTAGAGATGGGCGCGCTTGAACTCGATGCCGGGAGGAGCGAGGCCGAGCGGTTTGTTGATGAAGAGATCGGCCGAGATGGTGCAGAGCCATGCCATGGCGATGATCGAGAAGATGCCGAGGGTCTCCTCGAGCAGCTTGTAGATGCCGAGCTCCATCAAGAGCAGCGCGATTGCCACGTTGAAGACCAGCCAGATAACGCGGCCGGGGTGGCTGTGGGTGAGGCGGGAGAAGAAGTTCGACCACGCCAGCGACCCGGCATAGGCGTTCATGACGTTGATCTTCAACTGCGAGACCATGACGAAGGCGGCCATCAGCAGGAGGGCAGCGTTGTGCCAGGGGATCATGTAGCCGAAGGCGGTGAGGTACATCTGCGCCGGATCGGCGGCGCGGTCGGCGGGGACGCCGGAGGCGAAGGTCAAGACGACGAGGAAGGAGCCGGCCAGCAGCTTCGGCGCGCCGATGATCACCCAGCCAGGGCCGGCGAGGAAGACGGCGAGGCGGTGGCGCCACTTGGTCTGCTTTTCCGGCGGCAGGAAGCGCAGGAAGTCGGCCTGCTCTCCAATCTGCGACATCAGCGCCAGGATGACGGCCGAGGCAGCGCCGAATTCCACGAGATCGAAGGGTGCGATGGTACCAGGTGGCCCCGAAGCATGGCGGATGCCCGAAAAGGCCCGCCAGAGGTCGAATTTCTCCCAATCCATCACGGCGATGAAGATGAAAGGCAGGACGTTGAGGACGATCCAGAAGGGCTGGGTCAAAAGCTGGAAGCGGCTGATGAGGCGGACGCCGTGGGTGACCAGCGGGATGACCATGACGGCGCTGATGATGTAGCCGATCCACAAGGGGATGCCGAGCGTCAGCTCCAGCGCGCCGGACATGATCGACGCCTCGATCGCAAACAGCATGAAGGTGAAGCTGGCGTAGATCAGCGAGGTGATGGTCGAGCCGATATAGCCGAAGCTGGCGCCACGGGTGAGGAGGTCGATATCGACGCCGTGGCGGATGGCGTAGCGGCTGATCGGCAGGCCGATGGCGAGCATGGCGATCGAGGCGACGATGATGGCGTAGAAGGCGTTGGTGGTGCCGTAGGAGAGCGTGATGGCGCCGCCGATCGCTTCCAGCGCCAGGAAGGAGATGGCGCCGATGGCGGTCTGCGAGATGCGCTGCGAGGAGAATTGCCGGGCGCTCTTCGCGGTAAAGCGCAGCGCATAGTCTTCCAGCGTCTGGTTGGCGACCCAGCGATTGTATTCGCGCCTGACGGGGATAATGCGTTGCCGCGCTGCCATGCCTGTAATCGGCCCCTCATTCTTCTTGTGACATGTTCGTAACATGGATCGTTGGGGTGCTTAAGAGTGCATTGCAACGCAAAACTGCACATTTCGCCCCGTCACCTACGTCATTTCGCGTATACGCTTTCGCAGTGCAGCACCGGATAGTCCCTTAAGCAACAGTTAACGTCCGTTTTCGGCCTGTTGTCGAACAAGAAGAGGGGATCAACCAGATGAATCTGCGATCATATGTTTCCGGTGCCGTGCTCGGCGCCGTCATGTCGGCTTCGGCCGCATTCCATGGAGCCGTTGCGGCTGACGACACCATCAAGGTCGGCGTGCTTCATTCGCTGTCCGGCACGATGGCGATCTCCGAAACGACGCTGAAAGACGCCATGCTGATGCGGCTTCCGACTGGCCGCTGTTTGCCGAAAAGGCACGCGAGCTGATCGAAAAGGACAAGGTCGCGGCCGTCTTCGGTTGCTGGACGTCGTCCTCTCGCAAGTCGGTCCTGCCGGTTTTCGAAGAACTCAACTCCATCCTGTTCTACCCGGTTCAGTATGAAGGCGAAGAGTCCTCGCGCAACATCTTCTACACGGGCGCCGCTCCGAACCAGCAGGCCATCCCTGCCGTCGACTACCTGATGGAAAAGGAAGGCGTTAAGCGCTTCGTTCTCGAAGGCACCGACTACGTCTATCCGCGCACAACCAACAAGATCCTGGAAGCCTACCTGATCGCCAAGGGCATTCCGAAGGAAGACATCATCGTCAACTACACGCCGTTCGGCTTCTCCGACTGGCAGACGGAAGTCTCCAAGATCAAGGAATTTGGTGGCGCAGGCAAGAAGACCGCCGTCGTTTCCACCATCAACGGTGACGCCAACGTTCCGTTCTACAAGGAACTCGGCAACCAGGGCGTCAAGGCAACCGACATCCCGGTCGTCGCCTTCTCGGTCGGCGAAGAAGAACTTGCCGGTCTCGACACCAAGCCGCTCGTCGGTCACCTCGCTGCCTGGAACTATTTCGAGTCGGTCGAAAGCCCTGCGAACAAGAAGTTCATCAAGGAATGGCATGCCTACACCAAGAACGACAAGCGCGTGACTAACGACCCGATGGAAGCTGCCTATATCGGCTTCAACGCATGGGTTAAGGCCGTTCAGGCCGCCGGCACGACCGACACCGACAAGGTGCTCGACTCGATCATCGGCACCACGGTTCCGAACCTGTCGGGCGGCTATGCCACCGTCATGCCGAACCACCATATCACCAAGCCGGTCCTGATCGGCGAAATCCAGGCCAACGGTCAGTTCGAAATCGTCCAGCAGACCCCTGCTGTCGTCGGCGACGAATGGTCGGACTACCTGCCTGACTCCAAGGACCTGATCTCCGATTGGCGCAAGCCCATGAACTGCGGCAACTTCAATGTCGCAACGGGCAAGTGCGGCGGCAAGGGCTCCTGAGTGGACACCCCTTCACTCTAAAAGCCTGAAAACAGCTTCCGTCCGGCCCTCCTGTCCGGGCGGAAGTTCTCTCTCCGAAGCGCGGCCCTGATGCTTCGGACGGCAGTCGGTCCCACTCTACGGATCGATCCCGACCTTGAGGCCTAGTTTTTCCCGATTGTGCCGGAAGGCCAACGATAACCGAGGCAAGACGCCGATGTATCGCGCCATCAAGATCCTGCTTTTGACACTGTGCCTGGCAATGCCGGCCTTTGCGACGGTGCTCAAGGCACAGGAAGACATTCACCCGCTGATCGACGCGCTCGGCGTCGGCGATTTCCCGGAACGCGAGGCCGCCATCAAGGCGCTGGTCGCATCCGGTGACAGCGATGTCAGCCAGATCCTGCAGCAGCTCAGCGACGGCCAGCTCTACGTGAACTCCGAAAGCGGCGGCCCTGTGCTGCTGCAGGGCGGCACGGACGATGAGCCGACCTTTTCCGATCCGATATCAGGCGAAGCAGTCGCTGACGTCGATCCCGATTACATGTCGAAGGTGCGCATCAACAACACGCTTCGCGGTGTCATCGCTACGGCGATGAGCCAACTGACGCTGCTGTCGCCCGATCGCGGCGCCCGTCTGACTGCGGCCCAGGGCCTGCTCCGTGATGCCGATCCCGCCAATCTCGAGCTTCTGAACTCCGCGCTGGCCGCCGAGAAGGACGGCGAGGTGAAGGAGACGATGGAAGCGGCGCGCGCCGTGATGATGCTTAAAAGCGACGTCAGCGCCGAGGACAAGAAATCTGCCATCGACACGATCGCCGCCCGCGGCGGCCGCAACGCGCTGACGATCCTGACCACAGCGCTGGCGACCGCGCCGGATGAGCTCAAGGGCGAGATACAGACGCATATCAACACCATCAACCGCAGTCTGGCGCTCTGGGATGTCGTGCAGAACGTCTGGTACGGCCTGTCGCTCGGCTCGGTGCTGCTGCTCGCCGCGATCGGCCTCGCCATCACCTTCGGCGTCATGGGCGTCATCAACATGGCGCATGGCGAAATGGTGATGATCGGCGCCTACACGACCTATGTCGTGCAGGAGTACATCACCGCCAACTTCCCGGGGCTTGCCACCTATTCGCTGGCCTTCGCGGTTCCCGCCGCCTTCGTCTTCACCGGTTTCGTCGGCCTCGTCATCGAGCGCGTCGTCATCCGCTACCTCTACGGCCGGCCGCTGGAAACGCTGCTCGCCACCTGGGGCGTGTCGCTCATCCTGCAGCAAGCGGTGCGCTCGATCTTCGGGCCAACCAACCGCGAGGTGCGCAATCCAAGCTGGATGTCGGGCGCGTTCGAGCTCGGCGGCCTGTCGATCACCTGGAACCGTCTGTGGATCATCGTCTTCTCCATGGCTGTGTTCGTCACCCTGCTCATGCTTCTCAAGCGTTCCGCCTTCGGCCTGCAGATGCGCGCCGTCACGCAGAACCGCCGCATGGCCTCGTCGATGGGCATTCGCACCGGCTGGGTCGATGCCTTCACCTTCGCGCTCGGATCCGGCATCGCCGGCATGGCGGGTGTTGCGCTGAGCCAGATTGACAACGTCTCGCCCAACCTCGGGCAGAGCTACATCATCGACAGCTTCATGGTCGTGGTGTTCGGCGGCGTCGGCAATCTGTGGGGCACGCTGGTGGGCGCGCTTTCGCTCGGCGTGGTCAACAAGTTCCTCGAGCCCTTCGCCGGCGCCGTGCTCGGCAAGATCCTGGTGCTGGTGCTGATCATTCTCTTCATCCAGAAGCGGCCGCGTGGGCTCTTCGCACTCAAAGGAAGGGCGGTGGAAGCATGATTACGGCCTTCCTTCTCCGATCTCTCGATCGCAAGATCATCGTCGCACTGGTTCTTCTGCTTGCGATCGCCGTGTTGGTGCCGGCGCTCAACCTGTTGACGCCGGCCACCAGCCCGCTGCACATCCCGACCTACATCATGTCGCTGTTCGGCAAATACCTGACCTATGCGCTGCTGGCGCTGGCGCTCGATCTCGTCTGGGGCTTCTGCGGCATTCTCTCGCTCGGTCACGGCGCCTTCTTCGCGCTCGGCGGCTATGCGATGGGCATGTACCTGATGCGCCAGATCGGCGCGCGCGGCAGCTATGGCGACCCGATCCTGCCCGACTTCATGGTATTCCTCAACTACAAGGCGCTGCCGTGGTTCTGGTACGGGTTCAACCACTTCTGGTTCGCCGCGCTGATGGTGCTCGTCGTTCCCGGCCTGCTGGCCTTCGTGTTCGGCTGGTTCGCCTTCCGCAGCCGTGTCAACGGCGTCTATCTCTCGATCATCACCCAGGCGATGACCTACGCCCTCCTGCTCGCCTTCTTCCGCAACGACATGGGCTTCGGCGGCAATAACGGCCTGACCGATTTCAAGGATATCATCGGCTACAACATCCAGGCCGACGGCACCCGCGCCGCCCTGTTTGCCGCCACCGCGATCTTCCTGGCGCTGTCGCTGCTGATCGCGTCGGCCATTGTACGCTCGAAGTTCGGCAAGGTTCTGGTTGGCGTGCGCGATGCCGAAAGCCGTACCCGCTTCCTCGGCTACCGCGTCGAGCACTTCAAGCTCTTCACCTTCGTCGTCTCGGCGATGATGGCGGGCATTGCCGGCGCGCTCTACGTGCCGCAGGTGGGCATCATCAACCCGGGCGAATTCGCGCCGGCCAACTCGATCGAGGTCGTCATCTGGACGGCGGTGGGCGGTCGCTCGACGCTGATCGGACCGATCATCGGCGCCATTCTCGTCAATGGCGGCAAGACGATCTTCACCGGCCTGTTTCCCGAGTTCTGGCTGTTTGCGCTGGGCGGCCTGTTCGTCGCGGTCACGGTGTTTCTGCCCAAGGGCATCGTCGGCACGATCGGGCCGTATCTGAGCAAGCGCAAGCCTGCATCCAGCGATACGCCGTCCGCCAGCCGGGAAGACGGTGTCGATGCGAAAATCCAGGCTGCGGAGTGAGCGCCATGATCCCTGACGTCAAACCCAGCAGCGTTCTCTACCTCAACAACGTGTCGGTCTCCTTCGACGGCTTTAAGGCGCTGAACGCGCTGTCGATCGTCATCGAGCCGGGGGAACTCCGCGCCATCATCGGCCCGAACGGCGCCGGCAAGACGACGATGATGGACATCATCACCGGAAAGACCAGACCAGATGCCGGCGAGGTGTTCTTCAACGGCCAGACCGATCTCACCAAGCTCGACGAGGCCGACATCGCCCAGCTTGGCATCGGCCGCAAGTTCCAGAAGCCGACGGTGTTCGAGAGCCATACGGTGTGGGACAACATCGAGCTGGCGCTGAACCGCAAGCGCGGGGTGTTTCCGACGCTGTTCTATCGACTGTCATCGGAGGACCGCTCGCGTATCCACGAGATTCTCGCGACGGTGCGCCTGACGCATCGACGCGACGATCTGGCGGCCAATCTCAGCCACGGCCAGAAGCAGTGGCTGGAGATCGGGATGCTTTTGGCGCAGGAGCCGAAGCTTTTGCTTGTGGACGAGCCGGTGGCGGGGATGACCGATGCGGAGACGTCGGAGACGGCGATACTGCTCAAGGAGATCGCCAAGACCCGCTCGGTGGTTGTCGTCGAGCACGATATGGGGTTCATTCGCGATCTTGGGGTCAAGGTGACATGCCTCGCCGAAGGGTCTGTGCTGGCCGAGGGATCGATCGATTTCGTCAGCTCCGATCCGAAGGTGATCGAGAATTATCTGGGGCGGTGAGGGAATGGTGAGCGCCGAGTTCGTGATACCCCCCTCTGTCCTGCCGGACATCTCCCCCTCAAGGGGGGAGATTGGCTGGGCGAAGCCGCTCGCTTCAACGTTTGTTGTTTGGCGACGGGCCAACAACGAGTCGATCTCCCCCCTTGAGGGGGAGATGTCCGGCAGGACAGAGGGGGGTGCCGCACCCTCGAAGCTAGAGAATCCTGGAGAGCAACCATGCTGACCGTCGAAAACGCAAACCTCCATTACGGCGCTGCTCAAGCCTTGCGCGGCATCTCGATCAAGGCCGAGATGGGCAAGATCACCTGCGTGCTCGGGCGAAACGGCGTCGGCAAGAGTTCGCTGCTGCGCGCCGTCACCGGCCAGCATCCGTTGTCGGCGGGCACCGTGACCTTCAACGACATCAAGCTCAACGGGCTCGCCCCGTACGCGCGGGCCAAGCAGGGCATCGGCTACGTGCCGCAGGGGCGCGAAATCTTTCCGTTGCTGACGGTGAAGGAAAACCTCGAGACCGGCTATGCGCCGCTGTCGCGCGGCAACAAGAACATTCCGGACGATATCTTCAGCCTGTTTCCTGTCCTGCAGACCATGCTCGGGCGGCGCGGCGGCGATCTGTCGGGCGGGCAGCAGCAGCAGCTGGCGATCGGAAGGGCGATGGTGACGCGGCCGAAGATCCTGGTGCTGGACGAGCCGACCGAAGGCATCCAGCCGTCGATCATCAAGGATATCGGCCGGGCGATCCGTTATCTCCGTGACTCGACGGGCATGGCGATCCTTCTGGTCGAGCAGTATCTCGATTTCTGCCGAGAGCTTGCCGACTACGTCTACATCATGGACCGCGGCGAGATCGTCCACGAGGGGCTCGCCGAGACGCTGGATACACCGGAAGCGCGCCGACACCTGACGGTCTGATGTCAGCCATTTTGGCCGCGCGAACGGCAATCGCCGTTTTTACAGGCATCCCGCTCCGCCGAGCGGGCGGTATTTCAGCTGTCATCCGATAGATCGTGGAGCGGCATAAAAATTGCTTGCTTTCAATCTCTTACAGGATTGAATGAGACCGACCGGGCAAACCGGCGGACTTTCGAGGGGATGGAATGACCAACGCGGCGGCATCGACGAGACCGCAACGAGCCGAGGGCCGAGGGCATCTTGCCGCAAAGGCGCTCGGTGGGCGCACGCGCGTTCGCGAGCTCTACCAGGAGGGCGCTGCGAAGATCCGCTTGCCCGATACGTTCGATTCCTCGATGGAAGCCGTGATCATCAACACGGCCGGCGGGCTGACCGGCGGCGACCGGATGGACTGGAGCGTCGTGGCCGGTCCCGGCACGCGGGTCGATGTCACCACGCAGGCCTGCGAGAAGATATACAAGGCGTCCGCTGGTACGGCCGAGATCACCACCAACATTCAGGTGGGCGCGGGAGCACGCGTCGACTGGCTGCCGCAGGAGACGATCCTGTTCGATCGCTCCTCGCTCTATCGCCGGCTGACTGTCGATCTCGACGAGCGCGCGGAGTTTCTCGCGGTCGAGGCGGTGCTGCTCGGGCGCAAGGCGATGGGCGAGGCGGTTGTCTCGGGCCTGTTCCGCGACCGCTGGCGGATCCGCCGGTCCGGCAGGCTTTGCCATGCGGAAGATCTCAACCTGACCGGAGCCGTGCAGTCGCTGTCGGCCGAGCACGCCGTGCTGTCGGGCAAGGTGGCGTTCGCGACGCTGCTCTATGTCGGGCCGCAGGCGGAAAGCTATCTCAACGCTGTGCGACCGTTGCTCGACGGCCATATGGGCGGGGCCAGCACCTGGGCCGGCAAGGTTGTCGTCCGGCTCGCGGCCAGCGATGGCTTCGCGCTCAGAAAAATCCTGATCCCGATCATTTCCGCCTTGCGCAACGGCGCGCCTGTGCCGAAAGTCTGGAATCTCTAGTTCAAGCAGATGGATGCACGATGAACCTCACACCACGAGAAAAAGACAAGCTGTTGATTTCGATGGCGGCGATCGTCGCCCGGCGGCGGCTGGAGCGGGGCGTCAAGCTCAACTATCCCGAGGCCATCGCGCTGATCTCCGATTTCGTCGTCGAGGGCGCGCGCGACGGTCGGCCTGTGGCCGAACTGATGGAAGCCGGCGCCCATGTCGTCGGTCGTGACCAGGTGATGGAGGGCATCGCCGAGATGATCCACGACGTGCAGGTCGAGGCGACGTTCCCTGACGGGACGAAGCTCGTTACCGTCCACGAACCGATCCGCTGAGGCCGCCATGCTGGAACTCAGACCCAATTGCGAATGCTGTGACAAGGACCTGCCGCCAGAAAGCCTGGAGGCTGTCATGTGCAGCTTCGAGTGCACCTATTGCACGTCCTGCGCCGACTCCATGCTTTCAGGTATCTGCCCGAATTGCGGCGGCGAGCTGGTGCGGCGGCCGATCCGTCCGGCGGGCAAGCTCGTCAACAACCCGGCATCGACAAAACGTGTGCTCAAGGCCGAGGGCTGCGCGCCCGTCAAGGCTGCGTGAGGAGAAGACCATGATCCCAGGCGAAATCATTGCCGCACCCGGCGAGATCGAACTCAATGCCGGCGCGCCCACCATCACCATCGAGGTGTCGAACACCGGCGATCGTCCGGTACAGGTCGGCAGCCACTATCATTTCGGCGAGACCAATGCCGGGCTCGCCTTCGATCGCGAGAAGGCGCATGGCATGCGGCTCGATATTCCGGCCGGTACCGCCGTGCGGTTCGAGCCGGGGCAGACGCGCTCGGTGACGCTGATCCCGCTGTCGGGCAAGCGCGAGGTCTACGGCTTCCGCCAGCTGGTGATGGGCAAGCTGTGATCCGGTCTCGGGAGGAGATGATGCGCTTTGGATTGCCCCTGGCTCTTGGCCTGCTCGGCGTGTTTCTGGCCGGGGGCGCCCGCGCTGATGAGGTCGACTGTAAAAATCCGACGACGCAGACGGACATGACGCTTTGCGAACGGGCGCGACAGGACGCGGCCGATCAGGCGCTGAACGCTCAATACAAGAAGACCCGCGCTGCCATGGTCGCCGTCGATAGCGATCAGGAAGCCGACATGAAGGGCGCGGAGAAGGCGCTGGTGACGGCGCAGCGCGCGTGGATCTCCTATCGCGACGCGCAATGCGAGGCGGCGGGCTTTCAGGCGCGCGGCGGGACGATGGAGCCGATGCTGGTCGCCGGCTGCATCGCCGATATCACTGAAGTGCGCACCAAGGAATTGAAGGCGCTCGAAGACGCGATGAGCAACTGAGGTGACGGATAGAGTGATGATCGTCGGCAACGGAGATATCGGTGAGGAGGGGGCCGCGGCTGTCGCCGCCGCCGACTTCGTCATCCGTTTCAATGAGTGCCGGTCCTATGAGGCCAGCCCCGGCAGGGCCGATGTCGTAGCCGTATGCAACACCGGCCGTCCGGGCAAGGCGATGCTGTCCTCGCGTGAGTGGCGAGAGCATCCGGCGGTCGCCGAAGCCGGTGAAATCTGGAGCGTTCGCGACCCCGAGATGTTTGCCGCCCTGCGGGCGCCGCTGGCCATTTCGCATCCGGAACTCGATGATTTCTGCGACGATTATACGAGTCAATTCAGCGCCTTCTGCGAAGAGACTGGCAAGACGCATGTGGTCGTTGACAAACTGATTCATGAGGCCGTGGACAAGGCCTTGACGCCATTCCGGCCCGCGCCCTACGTCGTGCCGAGCAGCGGCATGATCGCTATCGGCGAGGTGATGAACAGGTTTCCCGATGCTCATATCTCGCTCGCCGGCTTCGGTCATCAGGGCTGGAAGTGGCATCCCTTCGCTGCCGAGAGGCAGCTCGTCGATACTTACGTCGCCGCCGGTCGCGTGACACGGCTGCCGGCGCCTGCATCCCATTCTTCCTCCCAAGGAGCCTGACATATGCCTTACAAGATTTCCCGCGCCGCCTATGCCGGCATGTTCGGCCCGACGACAGGCGACAAGGTCCGCCTTGCCGATACCGAGCTCTTCATCGAGATCGAGAAGGATTTCACCACCTATGGCGAAGAGGTGAAGTTCGGCGGTGGCAAGGTGATCCGAGACGGCATGGGGCAGAGCCAGGCAACGCGGGCGCAGGGCGCGGTCGACACCGTCATCACCAACGTCGTGATCGTCGACCATACCGGCATCGTCAAAGCCGACATCGGGCTGAAGAACGGCCGCATCCACGCGATCGGCAAGGCCGGCAATCCGGATACGCAGCCCGGCGTCAATATCATCGTCGGGCCGTCCACCGAGGCGATTGCCGGCGAGGGCAAGATCATCACCGCAGGCGGCATGGACGCGCATATCCATTACATCTGCCCGCAGCAGATCGAGGAAGCGCTGATGTCCGGCGTCACCTGCATGCTCGGCGGCGGCACCGGCCCGGCGCACGGCACGCTCGCCACTACCTGCACCGGCGCCTGGCATATCGAACGGATGATCGAGAGCTTCGACGGCTTCCCGATGAACCTCGCGCTCGCCGGCAAGGGCAACGCGTCTCTGCCGGCGCCGCTCGAAGAGATGGTGCTGGCCGGCGCCTCGTCGCTGAAGCTGCACGAGGACTGGGGCACGACACCGGCGGCCATCGATTGCTGCCTCTCGGTTGCCGACGAATACGACATCCAGGTGATGATCCACACCGACACGCTGAACGAAAGCGGCTTCGTCGAAGACACGATCGGCGCGCTCAAGGGCCGCACGATCCACGCATTCCACACGGAAGGCGCCGGCGGTGGCCATGCGCCCGATATCATCAAGATCTGCGGCCAGTCGAACGTCATCCCGTCCTCGACCAACCCGACGCGGCCGTACACGGTCAACACCATCGCCGAGCATCTCGACATGCTGATGGTCTGCCACCACCTGTCGCCTAACATCCCCGAGGATATCGCCTTTGCCGAAAGCCGTATCCGCAAGGAGACGATCGCCGCCGAAGACATCCTGCACGATATCGGCGCCTTCTCGATCATCTCCTCGGACAGCCAGGCGATGGGCCGCGTGGGCGAGGTGGCGATCCGCACCTGGCAAACTGCCGACAAGATGAAGCGCCAGCGCGGACGCCTGAAGGAAGAAACCGGCGAGAACGACAACTTCCGCGTCCGCCGTTACGTCGCCAAATACACGATCAATCCGGCGATCGCGCAGGGCCTCAGCCACGAGATCGGCTCGGTGGAAATCGGCAAGCGCGCCGATCTGGTGCTGTGGAGCCCGGCCTTCTTCGGCGTCAAGCCGGAGATGGTGCTGCTCGGCGGCTCGATTGCGGCAGCCCCCATGGGCGATCCGAACGCCTCGATCCCGACGCCACAGCCGATGCACTACCGGCCGATGTTTGCCGCGCACGGCAAGCTGCGCACGACGTCCTCGGTCACCTTCGTCAGCCAAGCCTCACTCGATGCCGGTCTGCAGAACCGCCTCGGCGTGGCCAAGCAGCTGGTCGCGGTCAGGAACACGCGCGGCGGCATCTCCAAGGCGTCGATGATCCACAACAGCCTGACGCCGCATATCGAGGTCGATCCGGAGACCTACGAGGTGCGTGCCGACGGCGAGTTGCTGACCTGCGAACCGGCGACCTCGCTGCCGATGACGCAGCGTTATTTCCTGTTCTAGGCGCGCGTTCCAATCGTGCTTGGGGCCGGCTTCTACGCGCCGGCCCAACTTTCTGCCATGGATTCGGTAACCTATCCTTAAAGTTGTTTTTCGATCGCGTTTTGCGCCACCTTGGAGCGTTGCATCCAAAATGAGACATGGCATTATCAGGGAACTGAAAACTTCTTTTTTATCAAATCCTTGACCGCTGACATCAAAGTTTTGATTCATGTCTGATAGCGTCGCTTTTTGAGCCATTGTGCATTGCGGGAGCAATCGACGAAATTCGCTACAATCTTAACGAACGGGTTAAGACCTCGGCAGCGGTTGGCATCTAATCAATATGCTTGGGCGCTGGGCGGGAAGGTCGATTCGGATGCATATTTCACTTCAGGCTGAGCTTGGCGATTTCAGGGATCGCTTCACAATTTATACCTATGCACTGAAGATGAGCTTCACCGCGGTGATGCTGTCATCGTTGGTGATCGCCCTGCTGCTGCTGCCGCTTTGGTGGGCAGACATGCTGCCTGTGCCGTTCGAGAGCGCTGTCGTCTACGGGGTCGCTTTTTCCTGGCTGATCGGCGGGATCGTTTCCGGCGTGCTGGCGCTGGTCGCCGGCTTTGCCATGCACCAGCTCAGCGTTTCGCGCGCCGAGTTCGAGCGATTAAGCCGTACCGACATGCTGTCCGGCCTTCTCAATCGCCGCGCGTTTACCGAAGCGCTGGAGCGAGCCGATGGCCATGCCTGTCTGGCGATCTTCGACGTCGACAGGTTCAAACTGATCAACGATCGCTTCGGCCATGCCTGCGGCGATGCGGTCATCGTTGCCGTCTCCGCCGAGCTTGCCGCAGCGTTTCCGGGTAAGTCGGCGGTGGCGCGGCTGGGCGGCGAGGAGTTCGGCGTGATGGTGGTGTCACCCGTCAAGGAAGAGCGGGTCGCGCAGATCAGATCGGTGTGTGTCCGGCTCGCCGAGCGGCCGATTGCCTTGGATGGGTGTGCGGTCAACATCACTGTCTCCGCCGGCATTGCGGAACTGGGCGAGGGGCGCAGCAAGGAGGCTGTCTATTCGGCGGCCGACAAGGCGCTCTATCTGGCAAAGACGCTTGGCCGGAACCGCGTGGTCCACGAGGAAGAGGGCCTGCACGCCATCCCGCGACGCCGGCACGACGACATCAGGGACACCGGTGCCTCGTCGGCGATGCACTGACGGGCAAAGGGAACCGCGGAATAGTCCCTTCGCGCCGTTTTGGTCCTTGCGTCCGCCAGGTCTATTTTGCATGGTCATCCCATCAAACGGAATGGATCTATCATGCAGTACATCACCTCCTATCTGCCTGCCGGCACACCGTCTTCGCATCCCACCGGCAAGGTCGTCCTGCCGCATGATCTGAGGCACTTGCGCCGCAAGTTGCTGCATCTTGACAATGGCGAGATGGTGATGCTCGACCTCAAGGAACCGGTGCTGTTTGCCAATGGCGACATGCTGGTGCTGGGCGACGGCGAACTCGTCGAGATCGTTGCTGCTGATGAGAAACTGTTCGAGATCAAGGCCCGGGATCGACTGCATCTGATCGAACTCGCCTGGCATCTCGGCAACCGGCATCTCGGCGCACAGATCGAGGAAGACCGGATCCTGATCCTGCGCGACCACGTGATCCGCGCCATGCTCGAAGGCCTCGGCGCGACCGTGTCGGACGTCACCGAACCTTTCCAGCCGGCACGCGGCGCCTATCACTCCCATGGCAGCCATTCGCATGGTCATGATCACGGGCACGATCACGGCCATGCGCACGACTGATTTTTCATGAGCGATAACAATGATCTGCAGGCGCTGCTGCGCCTGATGGCATGGCTCTCGCCGGCCTTTCCCGTCGGCTCGTTCGCCTATTCGGGTGGGCTTGAGCGCGCGGTGCATGACGGGCTTGTCAGCGATGCGGCGTCTCTGGGCGCTTGGATTGCTGCGATGATCGATCATGGCGCGGTTTGGAACGATGCCGTGCTTTTGTCCGAAAGCCACCGGTCGCAGGCTGATGCTTCCTCGCTCGCGGCCGTTGCCGAGCTTGCGGAAGCGCTGGCCGGATCGCGCGAACGCCATCAGGAGACCATGCTTCTGGGCGACGCCTTCCTGTCGGCTGCGCGTGCCTGGCCGGACGCGGTGTTCGAGCGTCTGCCCCGGCATGTTGCCTATCCGGTTGCTGTCGGCGCCGTTGCCGCGGCACATGGCATCGCCGTCGAACAGGCGATCGCGGCCTTCCTGCACGCCTATGTCTCGCAGGCTGTTTCATCCGGTATCCGGCTGAGCGTTGCCGGGCAGACGGATGGGGTCGGCATACTGGCGGCGCGGGAGGGTGACATTGCTGCCGTTGCGCGGCGTGCGGCGGCTTCGACGCTCGACGATCTCGGCTCCGCCACCGTCCAGGCCGACATCATGTCGTTGCGGCACGAGACGCAGTCGACGCGGTTGTTCCGGTCTTGAGCATCACCGCGGATACGCTGGCTAACGGTTGCCACCTGCGCCATTTGCCGGTGGTTGCCCTGCCGCTGCCGCGCTATCATCATTTTCGATTGGAGTTCACATCATGAAATCAGGAAATGGGCCCTTGCGGGTCGGGATCGGCGGGCCGGTCGGATCGGGTAAGACGGCGCTGACGGAGAAGCTCTGCAAGGCGATGCGCGACGACTATTCGGTCGCCGTGGTCACCAACGACATCTACACCACCGAGGATGCCGAGGCGCTGATGCGGATGCAGGCGTTGCCATCGGACCGGATCGTCGGTGTCGAGACTGGTGGCTGCCCGCATACTGCCATCCGTGAGGATGCGACGATCAATCTGCAGGCGATCGCCGGGCTCAACGAGCGGATTCCCGATCTTGACGTGGTGTTTATCGAATCGGGCGGTGACAATCTGGCGGCGACCTTCTCGCCCGATCTCGCCGATATCACTATTTACGTGATCTCCGTCTGCCAGGGGGAGGAAATCCCGCGCAAGGGTGGGCCGGGCATTACCAAGTCGGACCTTCTCGTCATCAACAAGAAGGATCTGGCGCCCTATGTCGGCGCTGATCTCGACGTGATGGACCGCGATGCGACGCGGATGCGCGAGACGCGGCCTTTCGTGTTCTCGGACATGAAGCGCGGCGACGGCATCGGCCCGATCGTCGATTTCCTCAAGATACATGGCGGTCTGTGATCGCCGGTATTGCCTTCAGCATGTTGAGATTGCTGATTTCGATCGAGCGGCCGCTGACGGTGACGCCGGCGGCGCGCAACGACGAGAAGGCGCGCGACAGGGCCTCGGGCGCAAGACCGAGCTTTCGCGCCAGGAGGCTCTTCTGAAACGGCAGGCGCATCGAGGCCGCGAGGCCTTCGGTCTTGCAATGGGTCAACAGATAGGTGGCGACGCGCTGCGGCGCCGTCTGCATACGGTCGTTGGCGAGGCAATCGATCGTCGATAGCAGGTGCTCGGACAGGCTGCGCATGATCGCGATGCCGATATGCGGGTATGCGGTGAGGAGGCCGCGGACCTTCTCGAGGTCGAAGCGGGCGAGGAAGGCGTGCTCCATCGCCTGGGCGCCGTAGCGGTAGTCGCCACCGTCGATAACCAAGCATTCCGCAAAGCTGCCGCGCGGCTCGCAGATCCTGATGTCGCCTTCCTGGTTGTCGCCGCCGAGACGGTAGAGCCTGACAAAGCCTGTCAGCACGCAATAGAAATACTGTGCCTTTTCACCCTCGTGAAAGACGATATCATGAGCCTGGCAGCGGACGATCGTCGCGCAGGACAGCAACGCATCGCGCTCGGCCCGCTTCAGGCCGGAAAAAAGAATGGCTTCGCCAAGCATCGCCTTCTGCTCGCTGCTCAGTCTCATGCCCGTCGTCATCTCTCTCTCCAGCTTGGTCTCAACGCAGGCGGCGTGCCTGCCATGCGACTAAAATAGCGGAAGTGATGCCGGAGAACTTGATCTGCATCAAGCAGTGACAAGAATCAGAAAAGCCGGGGGGCCCCGGCTTTCTTGATTTCATGACCTCATTTCACTCGGCTGCGAATGGCGGCAGGCGAACGACGTTGCCTCCTGATTTGCCCTGCTTGCCTTCCGGCTTCTCGATCGCCGTGACGCGTCCATCGAGTGCGCCGACGGCGGCGGTCAGCTCTTCGCTCGACATAGGCAGTTCCTCCTTGTCCTTCCGGCCGACGAGGCGACCAAACATCCAGCCGAGCAGGCGGGAGAGGTCGTCCATGATCAAGAAGAAGGAGGGCACGACCACCAGCGACAGGACCGTCGAGACGATGATGCCGCCGATGACGGCGATCGCCATCGGTGCGCGGAACGATCCGCCTTCGCCGACGCCCATCGCCGAAGGCAGCATGCCGGCAGACATGGCGATCGAGGTCATGATGATCGGGCGGGCGCGCTTGCGGCCGGCCTCCACCATGGCTTCGACGCGATCCATGCCGCGATGGCGCATCTCGATGGCGAAATCGACCAGCAGGATGGCGTTCTTGGTGACGATGCCCATCAGCATCAGGATACCGATCATCACCGGCATCGACAGCGGGTTCTGCGTGACGAGCAGGCCAACGGCGACGCCGCCAATGGCGAGCGGCAGCGAGAACAGGATGGTGAACGGCTGGATCACGTCCTTGAAGAGCAGGATCAGCACCGTCAGCACCAGCAGCAGACCCATCAACATAGCGTTGACGAAGCTCTGCTGCATCTCGGTCTGCACCTTCGTGTCGCCGCTTTCGACAAGCTGGACGCTCGGTGGAATGTCGGCCTGCTTGACGATCTCGCGGAAGCGGGCAGAGGCGGTATCGAGCGCCACGCCCTGCGGCAGGTCGGAGCCGATGGCGACGACGCGATTGCGGTTGTTGCGCTTGATCGAGCTGACACCTTCCGAATAGTCGATGTCGGCAACGGTGGCGAGCGGAACGGTGCCGCCGCTTGCCGTCTGGATTTTCAGGGCGCGCAGGGCTGCGAGATCGCGGCGCATGTCGAGCGAGGCCTGCACGCGGATCGGGATCTGGCGATCGTCAAGGTTGATCTTAGCCAGCGCCGCATCGATATCGCCGATGGTGGCGACGCGGATGGTCTCGGAGATCTGCTGCGGCGTGATGCCGAGGCGGGCGGCCTGGTCCTTGCGCGGGCGGACCTGCAGTTCCGGACGGGGCAGGGCGCCATCGGCACTGACGTTTGCCAGCACCGGATCGGCGCGCAGCTTCGACTCGAGGATACCGACGGCGTCGCTCAGATCCTTCTCATTCTTGGAGAGGAAGTTGAACGACAGGTCGCGCTCGCCGCGGTCGTTGAGCTTCAGGATGCGGACGTCGGGGATATGACGGAGCTTGGCGAAGACTTCCTTCTCGATATCCCATTGCGGACGAACACGGCCATGGACCTCGACCTTCGGCAGATGCGGGCCGATCAGTGGGATCGATCCCAGCAGGTCGTTGACCAGCTTCTTGACCAGCGACTGGTCGAGCTTCTGCAAGGCGAGCGTTACCGTCGCGCGGCGCAACTCCAGTTCGCCCTTCGGCGATGCGCCACCGAGCACGAAGACGCTCTCGACGCCGTTGATGTCGTGGACGTTCCTGTAGACTTCGTCGGTCGTGGCCTCGGTGTCCTCGAGCGTCGCGTTTGGCGGCAGTTCGACCGAGAGCACGATGCGGGACGCGTCTTCCGGCGGCAGGAAGCTGCCGGGAACCTGGGCGAGAAGCGCGAGCGAGGCGACAAGAAAGGCGATTGCCGCCACCAGCGTTGCATAGCGCGTCCACCAGCGGCTGGTGGTTGCCCTGACAAGACGGGTATAGCCGCGGAAGAACAGACCATCATTGTCGTGATGATCTTCCATGCCGTCTTCGGCGCGCATGAGATAAGCGGCCATCATCGGCGTTATCAGACGCGCCACCATCAGTGAGAAGAACACCGAGAAGGCGACCGTCAGGCCGAACTGGATGAAGTACTGGCCGGGAATGCCGGGCATGAACGACACCGGCACGAAGACGGCGATGATGGTGAAGGTGGTGGCGATGACGGCGAGACCGATTTCGTCGGCGGCCTCGATCGCGGCACGGTACGGCGTCTTGCCCATCTTGATATGGCGGGCAATGTTCTCGATCTCGACGATGGCGTCATCGACGAGGATACCGGTCGCCAGCGTCAGCGCAAGGAAGCTGACGAGGTTCAGCGAGAAGCCCATCAGGTCCATGATCCAGAAGGTCGGGATCGCGGAGAGGGGGAGCGCCACGGCCGAGATCAGCGTCGCGCGCCAGTTCCGCAGGAACAGGAAGACGACGATAATGGCGAGCAGGGCGCCTTCCATCAGCGTGTGGAGGGCGGCCTCGTAGTTGCCGTAGGTGAAGTAGACCGAATCGTCGATGAGCTCGATCTTGACGTTCGGGTTCTCGCTGCGAACCTTCTCGAGGCTCTTCGATACTGTCTCGGCAACGCTGACTTCGCTGGCGCCCTTCGAGCGGAAGACACCGAAGGTGACGACTGGGGTCGCGTTGAAGCGCGAGAAGGATTTCGGCTCCTCGTAGGTGTCCTTGATGGCGCCGAGGTCTGAAACCTTGACGAAGCGGCCGTTGGGTAGCGCAATCGTGGTATTCGCCAGCTCCGCGACGTTGCGGGCGTCGCCGAGAACGCGGATCGCCTGTTCGGCGCCGGCCACCTGGCCCCGGCCGGAGCCGAGATCGACGTTGGTGCCTCGCAGCTGCTGGTTGACGCTGGCGGCGGTGATGCCGTAGGCGTTCAGCCGGTCGGGGTTGAGCTCGATGCGCACTTCGCGATCGGCGCCGCCGTAGCGGTCGACGCGGCCGATGCCGGTCTGGCCCTGCAGCGAGCGCTTGACCGTGTCGTCGACGAACCAGGAAAGCTCCTCGAGCGTCATGTCGGGCGAGGAGACCGCGAAGGTCTGGATCGCCTGGCCTTCGACATCGACCTTGGAGACGATCGGCTCATCGACATTGGCGGGCAGGTTGCTGCGGATGCGGTCGATGGCGTCCTTGGTGTCCTGCACGGCCTGTTCGGTCGGCACTTCCATGCGGAACATGACGTTGGTCTGCGACTGGCCGTCGGTGACCGTCGACTGGATTTCGTCGATGCCGTTGATGCTGGCGACGGCGTCCTCGATCTCCTTCGTCACCTGCGTTTCCAGCTCGGACGGCGAGGCGCCGCTCTGGGTGACGACGATGGAGACGAGGGGAACGTCGATATTCGGGAAACGGGTGATCGGCAGCTTGTTGAAGGCCTGGATGCCGACAAAGAGCAGCAGGGCAAACACCAGAAGCGGCGCGACGGGATTTCGGATGGACCAGGCTGAGAAGTTCATCGGGCCGTCTCTTAGTTGGAAGCCGCGGGCTGGTCACGGACCGGGGTGATGTGGTCGCCATCGCGGACATAGGCGCCCGCCTTGGCAACGACTTCCTGGCCTGCCGTCAGTCCCTTGGTGATTTCGACATAGGCTCCATCCTGGATGCCGGTCTCGACTTTGACGAACTTGACCACGTTGTCGACCACTTCGCGGGCGGATGAGCCTTCGTTGGTGGTCAAGACAGCCGACAGCGGCAGTGCGACGTTTTCGGTCGTCTGCACGGTGATGTCGGCGCTGCCGTACATGCCGGAGCGGGCCTTGCTGCTGTCATCGATCAGGATATGGACGAGGCCGAGACGGGTCAGCGGGTCGACGGTCGGCGACACGAGCCGTACCGAGCCGGTCAGCTTGTCGCGGCTGCCGGAGAGCGCGATCGTCGCCTTCTGGCCATGCTGGATCTTGACGATGTCGTTTTCGCCGACTTCGGCAACCAGCTCGATCTTGTCGTCGCGGATGATGGTGAACAACGGCTCGCCGGTGCCGGAAGCAATCGCGCCGACCTTGGCGGTCTTGGCGGCGACGGTGCCGTCCACCGGCGTCTTCACGTCGGTGCGGGCGAGCTTCAGGTTGGCGTCGGCGATCTGGCTTTCTGTGACCTTGATGTCGGCCACGGCCACCTGGATAGCCTGCTCGGCAGAGGAAACGCGGGCGTTGGCGGATGCGGCGGCGGCATCGGCCTGCTCGACTGTTGCCGTCGAGACGGTGCCCTTCTTGCCCATTTCCTGGGCGCGGGCCTGTTGCTGGCGGGCCTGCTCGGCGTTCGCCTGGGCCTCGATCAACTGGGCGCGCAGCTGCGCAAGGCTCGCTTCGTTCTTGGCGCGGGTGGCCTGCAGCTGGCTCTTTTCGAGCACCAGCGCGTCGTCGTTCAGGGTCGCCAACGCGCTGCCTGATGTGACTTTGTCGCCGACATCGGCATTGAGCGAGCGGATCGACAGGCCTTCGACCTGCGGCTGGATATAGATTTCCTCGACAGGCTTGACCGTGCCGGTGGCGATGACGCGATCGACCAGCGCGCGCTTCGTCACCGAGGTGACGACGATCGCCGGCAGGTTCTGCTGCGGCTTTGCGACAGCCGCCTCCTGTGCGAAGGCGACCGGGGAAAATGCCGCTGCCGCCGCGAAAGCGGTCGCGAGCAGGGTGGAGGCGCGTAAAGTTTTAGGCGTCATGCGTACCATGCGTCTTGGTCCAGTCTTTGAAATTAAAGTGGCCAAACTCGCGCCTTGTCCTCAGCTCGCGAAGGCCTGCTCCCGTCATGTATGCTCAGAAATATTCCCGTATCGCCTGCCGTCTCTTACATCCGTAAGACGACCCTCGTCCGGCAAACGCCAGATGTACGTGGGATCGTCTCACCCATCGCACAAGCCCGGCGGAAATTAATTCCTCGCGCTGCACAATAATGAGCTACCGCTCACAGATCAATCACCATCGGGTGATGCCGACATTCGCGTTGTTGATTGCAATTCGGTCTTTCCTGTGACGTGCAGACATTGGCTGATCCGACAGGAGGGAGAATTTTTTGTCGATTTCAATGAAAAACGCGCGGATTGGCTCCGCGCGTTCTATTCTGGTGCCGGTGCCCGTTACTTGGCGGCAGCGTCGGTGACGTCGTGGGTCCAGGCGCCTGATGGCTCCTTGCTGATGATCTTCTGATCGAGCAGCGCCTTGGCCGTGCGGTCGTAGAGCGTGGTGTCGAGCTTGCCGGTGCCGTCACCGATCAGCTTGGCCACTTCGCCCATCATCCGTTTCTGGTGGTTTTCGTCCTGACCACCGGCGTCGACGACGATGCCGGCTGCGTCATCGGGGTTCTCGACGGCATATTTCCAGCCCTTCATCGAGGCCTTAACGAATTTCGCCATCTTTTCCTTGAAGGCCGGGTCCTTCAGCTTCTCTTCGTTGGCGTAGAGGCCGTCCTCGAGCAGGTCGTTGCCCATGGTGGTGTAGTTGAAGACCGTCAGCTCTTCCGGCTTGAAGCCGGCATCGATCGCCTGCCAGTATTCGTTATAGGTCATGACGGAGATGCAATCGGCCTGCTTCTGCAAAAGCGGTTGCACATCGAAGCTCTGCTTGAGGACGGTCACGCCGTCGGCGCCGCCATCGGTCTTCAGGCCAAGCTTGCTCATCCAGGCGAAGAACGGATATTCGTTGCCGAAGAACCAGACGCCGAGCGTATGGCCCTTGAAGTCGGCTTCGGTCTTGATCGGGCCGTCCTTGCGGCAAATCAATTCCATGCCGGATTTCTGGAAGGGCTGGGCTATGTTGACGAGCGGAACGCCCTTTTCGCGGGCTACCAGCGCGCCGCCCATCCAGTCGACGATCACGTCGGCGCCGCCACCGGCGATCACTTGCTCGGGGGCGATATCAGGGCCGCCGGGCTTGATGTCGACGTCGAGGCCTTCCTCTTCGTAATAGCCCTTTTCCTTGGCGACGTAGTAGCCGGCGAACTGCGACTGGGTGACCCACTTCAGCTGAAGCGTCACCTTGTCGGCGGCCATCGCGTGGCTTGCCGCCATCGCCATGGCGCTCGCCATCATTGCAAGAACCAGTTTTTTCATTTTCTTGTTCCCTCTCTCTTGTTCGTTATGCCCGGCCCCAGTGCCGGGAATACGCGACGTCTAGCCACCACGGATAGACGGATGCCAGAACGTCACCGCCCGTTCGGCCAGGGCGACGACGCCGTAGAAGATCGAGCCAGCCAGCGCCGCGACGGCGATTTCGGCCCAGACCATGTCGACATTCATGCGCCCGATCTCGGTGGAGATGCGAAAGCCCATGCCGACGATCGGCGTACCGAAGAACTCCGCGACGATGGCACCAATCAGCGCCAGCGTCGAGTTGATCTTCAATGCATTGAAAATGAACGGCATGGCGGCGGGAAGCCGCAGCTTGAAGAGCGTCTGCCAGTAGCTGGAGGCGTAGGTCTGCATCAGGTCGCGCTCCATCGCGCCCGAGGCTGCGAGGCCGGCGACAGTGTTCACCAGCATCGGGAAGAAGGTCATGATGACGACGACGGCGGCCTTGGACTGCCAGTCGAAGCCGAACCACATGACCATGATCGGTGCCACGCCGATCATCGGCAGGGCCGAGACCATGTTGCCGATCGGCAGCAGACCGCGACGCAGGAAAGCGACGCGATCGGCGAGAATGGCGACGATAAAGCCGGCGCCGCAGCCGATGACATAACCGGCAAGCACTGCCTTGAAGATGGTTTGCCTGACGTCGTCGCCGAGGATGGTGAGGGATCCGATGATGCGGGCGCCGATGGCGCTCGGCGGCGGCAGCAGCACGAAGGGGATGCCGGCGCCGCGGGTGGCGGTTTCCCAAAGGATCAGGATCCAGGCGCCGAAGATCGCCGGCACCAGGAGCCTGAGCGCGGTGTCGCTTCCCCGTGACCTAGTTCGCACCTCGACGATCTCGCTGACGCTGCGCCAGGCGAGCAACCAGCAGGCGGCGATCAACAGGAAGAACGGCTTGGCCGCCAGACCCTCGTTGCTGCGCAGGGCGGACAGCAGCATCCATGCGCCGCCGTGGGCGCCGATGAACAGCACCGTCGCCCGGCTGGTCGCCGATTGCGGGATGAAGGAGAACAGCGCGGATGCGGCGATGAGGATGACGATGATTGCCGTCGCGCCCTCCGAGGTCGGGCGAGGGGCGGTGGCGGCGAACAGTGGCAGCGAGACGAAGGCTGCTGCGGTCAGGATAAGGGCGATCAGCGCCTGCCATGGTGCATGTTTCATGCGGATCTCCCGCCCATGGCCCTGTCGACGATCCTTGCCGCGATGCTGACGATCATGATCAGCAGCGCCGCCAGCAGTGAGCCGGCGATCAGCGCTGCCCAGATGTCGATGGTCTGGCTGTAGTAGGCCCCGGCCAAGAGCTTCGAGCCGATGCCGGCGACCGCGCCGGTCGGCAGTTCGCCGACGATGGCGCCGACAAGGCTGGCGGCGATCGCTACCTTCATCGAGGTGAAGAGGTAGGGGACGGAGGCGGGGACGCGCAGTCTCCAGAAGGTCTGGGCGGCCGAGGCGTTATAGGTGCGCATCAGGTCGAGCAGCATGACCTCGGGCGACCGCAGACCCTTCACCATGCCGACGGTGACGGGGAAGAAGGACAGATAGGTCGAGATCAGTGCCTTGGGGATCAGGCCTGTTATGTTGATGGCGCCGAGGACGACGATCACCATCGGGGCGATCGCCAGGATCGGGATGGTCTGCGAGGTGATGATCCACGGCATCAGGCTGCGATCGAGCGCCTTGATGTGGACGATGCCGACCGCGATCAGGATGCCGAGCAGCGTGCCGAGCGTGAAGCCGAGCACGGTGGAGGAGAGGGTGACGCCTGAGTGATAGACGAGGCTGCGGTTGCTGGTGAGCTTGCGCAGGAAGGTGTTCTCGAAAAAGTTCTGCGCCACTTGGTGGGGGGCGGGGAGCAGCGGTTTCGGTTGAGAAAGGGTGGCGGCGACGAATTCGGTGGTGGTCGGCGTGACCTTGCCACGCGCGTCCATGTCGCGCTGGAACGGGGCGTTCATGAGGACCGCTGCGACATACCAGATGGCGACGAGGGCGACGAGGATTGATGTGACGGGGATGACCTTGGAGCGGAGGGTGTCGGGGGTCATGGGGTGGGCCTCGCGTTGGCGAGATTGTGCCGTGGGATACCCCCCTCTGTCCTGCCGGACATCTCCCCCTCAAGGGGGGAGATCGACACTTGGAAATGTTTGCGCCAAGCAGCGAAAGTGGGGCGAGTGGGTGCACCCATCCGGTCTCCCCCCTTGAGGGGGAGATGCCCAGCAGGGCAGAGGGGGGGTGCCACGGGCTCCAACACCTCAATGCTCATAGCTATGCCCCGCTCTCAAACCCTCGCGGACGCGGTGGGCGATTTCCAGGAACTCCGACGTCTCGCGAATATCCAGCGGGCGTTCCCGCGGCAGCGGGGAGTCGATGATATCCGTGACGCGGCCGGGGCGGGGGGACATGACGACGATCTTGGTGGAGAGGTAGACCGCCTCCGGGATCGAATGGGTGACGAAGCAAATGGTCTTGTTGGTGCGCGACCAGAGTTTTAGCAGCTCCTCGTTAAGGTGGTCGCGGACGATTTCGTCCAGCGCGCCGAAGGGCTCGTCCATCAGGAGCAGGTCGGCGTCGAAGGCGAGCGCGCGGGCGATCGAGGCGCGCTGCTGCATGCCGCCCGAGAGCTGCCATGGGAATTTCTTCTCAAAGCCGGTCAGGCCGACGAGATCGAGCGCCTCGGCGATGCGCTTGCGGCGATCGTCTGCCGCGTAGTTCATGATCTCCAGCGGCAGGGCGATGTTCTTCTCGATGGTGCGCCAAGGGTAGAGCGCCGGTGCCTGGAAGACGTAGCCGTAGGCGCGGGCCTTGCGGGCCTCCTCGGGCGTCATGCCGTTTACGGTGATCGTGCCCGACGTCTTCTTCTCGAGATCGGCGATGACGCGCAGGAAGGTGGTCTTGCCGCAGCCCGACGGGCCGATGAAGGAGACGAAGTCGCCCTTCTTGACATCGAGGTTGACGTTGCTCAGCGCATGCACCGGCGCGTCATCGGCCTGGTAGGTGAGGCAGAGATCCTTGGCGAATACGACGGAAGCAGCTTGCGTCAATGCGGATCGATCCTGTTTTCCCCGCGTGTCAGCGGATTGCGTGATAGTATCGGTGGCGGCATGTTTTCCGGAGGATGGTGAAGACGATGACTGTGGATGCGACATCAAAGCCTACCTGCCATATTGTCCGCCCCAACCATGCCTATGACGGCAAGCAGGGGCTCAGCTACTTCGAAGGCATCGCCGCCGAGACGGTCGGGGCCAAAGGTATCTGCATGCATCTCCTGACCATTCCGCCGGGCGTGCGCGCCAAGGCGCATCTGCACGAGGCGCACGAGACGGCGATCTACATGCTGTCGGGAGAGGCGCACACCTGGTACGGCGACGACCTCGAACATCATGTCGTCGTTCATGCCGGCGAACTGTTCTACATCCCGGCCGGCGTTCCGCACCTGCCGGCCAATCTCAGCAGCACACCCTGCACGGCGATCATCGCCCGCACCGATCCCAACGAGCAGGAGAGCGTCGTGCTGCTGCCCGAACTGGACAAGGTCGTGCCGGTCTGAGGTCATTTGCATAGCGGCAGCGGACCCCATTTGATTGTTGCGTCCGAGGTGAAGCCGATGGTGTAGCCTTTCGGGCCATAGGTAATCTTTGCCGTGTCCTCGCTGGCTGCTTCCTCGCCTTCGGCCTCGCAGGAGACCTTGGCTGTGAAGGACTTGCCATCGGTCTTCAGCACCTTCTCGATGGTGCAGGCAGAGGCAGCCGTAGTGATCGCTTCCGATGTCAGCAGGAAGAAGTTTTCCGATCCGGTGGATTCGCCCGACTTGGCGTAGGCGCATCCATCCTTGTTGCCGTAGCTGCCCTTGATCGGCAGCGTGTCGGCGGCGGCCGCCGATGTCAGCGCGGCCAAAGATGCGAGTGTCAGAAACAGTCTCCCGCGCATCCCGATCACACTCCGCTTGCCGGAATGCCGGAACGTTCGACCTTGCGCGGCGCGGTGATCTCTTTCCAGGTTGAGAGCGCCTTGGATACCGCCGTGACTGGCTCGCGCTTGACGAACTGGCCATGGCCCTCGCGGGTCTTCATCGTATCTTCCTCGACCACCACGACGCCGCGACTCAGCGTGTAGCGGGGCAGGCCGGTCACCTGCTTGCCCTCGAAGACGTTGTAGTCGATCGCCGATTGCTGGGTCATGGCCGAGATGGTCTTGGAACGCTTCGGATCCCAGACGACGAGATCTGCATCGGCGCCGACGAGGATAGCGCCCTTGCGCGGGTATATGTTGAGGATCTTGGCGATGTTGGTTGAGGTGACGGCGACGAATTCGTTCATCGTCAGGCGGCCGGTGTTGACGCCATGGGTCCACAGCATCGGCAGGCGGTCCTGCAGGCCGCCGGTGCCGTTGGGGATCTTGGTGAAATCGCCAACGCCGAAGCGCTTCTGGTCGGTGGTGAAGGCGCAGTGATCGGTGGCGACCACCTGCAGCGAGCCGGAGGCGAGGCCGGCCCAGAGTGAGTCCTGGTGCTGCTTGTTGCGGAAGGGCGGCGACATGACGCGGCGGGCGGCGTGGTCCCAGTCCTTGTCGAAATATTCGCTCTCGTCGAGCGTCAGATGCTGGATCAGCGGCTCGCCATAGGCGCGGACGCCTTTCTGGCGGGCGCGGCGGATGGCTTCGTGCGCCTGTTCGCAGGAGGTGTGGACGATATAGACCGGGCAGCCGGCCATATCTGCAATCATGATGGCGCGGTTGGTGGCTTCGCCCTCGACTTCGGCAGGACGAGAATAGGCGTGCGCCTCGGGGCCGTTGTTGCCTTCGGCGAGCAGTTTTGCCGACATCGAGGCAACGACGTCGCCGTTTTCTGCATGCACCAGCGGCAGGGCGCCGAGCTCGGCGCAGCGCTGGAACGAGGCGAACATCTCGTCGTCATTGACCATCAGCGAGCCCTTGTAGGCCATGAAGTGCTTGAAGGTGTTGATGCCCTTGTCCTGAACGATGGTCTTCATCTCGTTGAAGACCTGCTCGCCCCACCAGGTGATCGCCATGTGGAAGGAATAGTCGCAGTTGGCGCGGGTGGATTTGTTGTCCCACATGGTCAGCGCTTCGAGCAGCGACTGGCCCGGAGCGGGAAGGGCGAAATCGACCACCATCGTCGTGCCGCCGGCCACCGCCGCGCGGGTGCCGCTGTCGAAATCGTCGGCGGAATAGGTGCCCATGAAGGGCATTTCGAGATGGGTGTGCGGGTCGATACCGCCGGGCATGATGTAGCAGCCCGTGGCATCCAGCGTTTCGGTGCCGGAGAGATTGGGTCCGATCTCGACGATCCTGCCGCCATCGACTTTCACGTCGGCCTTGTAGGTCAGGTCGGCGGTAACGACGGTGCCGTTCTTGATGACTGTGCTCATTGGTCGGGTTCCCTGTTTTTATCGTTTTCGGCAGGCGAATAGAAGGCAGTCTCCGGATCGGTTTCCAGCCTGCCATTCAATGCGGCGAGAATGGTTTCCAGCACGGACAGTCGCTGCCTTGAAATCTCTTGGTTCCAGAAGCGGAGGACGGAGTAGCCTTCGTTGTTGAGCCAGGCCGTTCGCCTGTCGTCCTGGATGCTGTCCGCGTGCGGAAAGCCGTCGACTTCGACAATGAGCCGGTGCTTGCGGCAGAGAAAATCAGCGATATAGGGTCCAAGGGGCACTTGCCTCGAGAATTTATAACCATTGAGCCTGCGAGCGCGAAGATCGCTCCACAGGTGGTATTCCTCTTCGGTCTCTCTACTGCGCAGTTCGCGAGCCTGAGCCGTCTTGCTACGGCGATGTTTGCGAATGTCTTGCTTGATGATGGTCGCGCCCGTAGCCCCCTCATCCGCCCTTCGGGCACCTTCTCCCCGAGGGGAGAAGGGAGAATGTGCCGCAACCGCTGTGCTTCCCTTCTCCCCATCGGGGAGAAGGTGGCCCGAAGGGTCGGATGAGGGGGCTCCGGGCGCAAGATTGGACATCACGCCACAATCTCCGCCGTCTCCACTACCGCGTGGAACAAAACGTCCGCGCCGGCCGCCGCCCACTCCTTCGAGATCTCCTCGGCCTCGTTGTGGCTCAATCCGCCGACGCAGGGGCACATGACCATCGTCGCGGGCGCCACCTTGGCGGCCCAGCAGGCGTCGTGGCCGGCGCCGGAGATGATGTTCATGTGGCTGTAGCCGAGGCGGTCGGCGGCGTTGCGGACAGCGTCGACCAGCTTCGGGTCGAAGGTAACGGGGTCGAAGTGGCCGACGGCCTCGACCGAGCAGCCGACGCCGAGGGCCGCGCAGATCGTTGCGGCCTCCGCTTCTATCCTGGCGCGCATGCGGTCGAGCTTCGCCTGGTCGGGGGTGCGGATATCGACGGTGAAGACGACCTTGCCGGGGAGCACGTTGCGGGAATTCGGCGAGAAGAACACCTGGCCGACGCCACCGACGGCGCCCGGTTGGTTTTCCATAGCGACAGCTTGCACCATCTCGATGATCCGCGACATGGCAAGACCGGCGTTGACGCGCAAGTCCATCGGCGTCGATCCGGTGTGAGCCTCGCGACCGGTCAGCGTGAATTCAAGCCACCAGAGGCCCTGGCAGTGGGTGACGACGCCGATCTGCTTGTTCTCGGCCTCGAGGATCGGACCCTGCTCGATGTGATATTCGAAATAGGCGTGCATCTTGCGCGCGCCGACCTCTTCGTCGCCCAGCCAGCCGATGCGTTTCAATTCGTCGCCATAGCTCTTCCCCTCGGGATCCTTGCGGTCATAGGCGTAGTCGAGCGAGTGGACACCGGCGAAGACGCCCGAGGCCAGCATGGCAGGGGCGAAGCGGGCGCCTTCCTCGTTGGCCCAGTTTGTAACGACGATGGGGTGTTTGGTCCTGACGCCAAGGTCGTTCATGGTGCGCACGACTTCGAGCGCGGCCAGCACGCCGAGCACGCCGTCATACTTGCCGCCGGTCGGCTGGGTATCGAGATGCGAGCCGACATAGACAGGAAGCGCGGCGGGATCCGTGCCGGGGCGGGTCGCGAACATCGTGCCCATCTTGTCGACGCCCATCGTCATGGCAGCAGCATCGCACCATGTCTTGAAGAGACTGCGTCCCTCGGCGTCGGCGTCGGTCAGCGTCTGGCGGTTGTTGCCGCCCGCAATCCCGGGGCCAATCTTCGCCATGTCCATGAGACTGTCCCATAGACGGTCCCCGTTGACGCGCATGTTCTCACCTGGTGCTGCCACCATGTCCGTATTCCTCACCAGTTTATTCGCGATCCGCGCATGCCGCACGTCCGCTTGTTCCCTTGGTCAGTTTCGAGCGCTCTTGTTTGTTTTATTAGCGCTTGAAAATCGTCAGTTGCCTTTGTTTTGCTTCTGACGGATAATTTGACCGACTGGTAAACATTACAACTTCCGGCGTCGGGCTCAAGGCGAAAATAAGAAAAAATACAGACAAAATGAGGGGCATTTGCTTAATTTATCGGCAAGCGTGATTGCCTGATAAAGTTGAGTAAAACGGTTGAATTTGAAAGAGAAAAAGTAAGACATGGCAATACCCAGAGCTGCGAAAACACAGCGCCGCACCCGCATCCAAGAGGAGAAGGAAGAACAGATCCTCGAAGCGGCGCTCGACGTGTTTTCGGTGAGCGGCTTCCGGGGCTCGACGATCGACCAGATCGCCGAAGTGGCCGGCATGTCGAAGCCCAATCTGCTCTATTATTTCCGCACCAAGGAAGCGATGCACCGGTCCCTGATCGATCGGGTGCTGTTCACCTGGCTTGAGCCGTTGCGCGCCTTCGACGCGCTCGGCAATCCGGAGAACGAGATTCGCAGCTATATCAGGCGCAAGCTGGAAATGGCACGTGATTTTCCCAGGGAAAGCCGGTTGTTCGCCAACGAGGTGCTGCAGGGCGCGCCGCATATCGAAGACGAGCTCAAGGGGCCGTTGAAGGAATTGGTGGACGAAAAGGCGGAGGTCATCCGGGTCTGGGCCAAGGCGGGCAAGATCGCCAAATGCGATCCCTATCACCTGATCTTCTCGATCTGGTCGACGACGCAGCACTACGCCGACTTCGACGTGCAGGTGCGCGCCGTGCTTGGCCAGGGTCAGTCAGGCGAGGGGCGGTTCGAGGATGCGGCGCGCTTCCTTGAACAGCTGTTCATCGACGGTCTGCGCGTGCGCGCCGTCGAGCCGGCATCATGATTTGACGATCGGGCCGATGCGGCCCAGCGCGCTGGCGACGCTTTCGATCGTATAAGGCTTCTGCAGCAGGTTGGCGGCCATCGGGCCGTATGTCTGAGAGACGCCTTCGCCATAGCCCGTCGCCAGGATCAAAGGCGTGCCCTTTGCAGCCAGGCGCTCTGCCACAGAGATGCTGGTCTCTTCGCCGAGATGGACATCCAGAACCGCAAGATCGAATTGCCGGCTTTCGATCGCCAGCAGCGCCTGCGAGACGCTTGGTGCCAGCGCCACATGACGTGCGCCGAGCTGCAGGAAGATGTCTTCGCCATCCATGGCAATGATGAGGTTGTCCTCGACCAGGAGAATATCGAGGCCGTCCAGCGGCTTGTCCTTAATGGTTTCCGCCGATGCATTGGCCGACTGCGACGACCGCTCTGGCACCAGCGAGACCGCACCCTCGGCGAAGGTCACGAATTTTGACGGAATCGAGAAATGCGCTTCGAACCCCTGTGGCTCGTAGCGGATTTCCGCGACGCCGCCGAGTTCGTAGGGAATGGAGCGGCGGATGATGGTGGTTCCAAAACCCTGCCGGGTCGGCTGGCGCACCGGCGGGCCGTCGCTTTCGCGCCAGTCGATCACCAGATCGCCGGCCTCGTCCTTGCGCCAATCGACGGTCACAGTGCCGCTGTCGCAGAGGCTGCCGTATTTGGCGCTGTTGGTGACCAGTTCGTGGAAAACGAGAGCGGCGATGGAGAAGGCCTGCGGCGCCAACAACACTTCCGGGCCGGTCATGTTGATACGGGCGGCGCTCTTGCCGAGATAGGCGGCGGCTTCCGCCTGCAGCAGGGCGCGGAAGGGAGCCGGCGCCCAGTGATCGCGGGTGATCTGGTCATGGGCACGCGACAGGGCCTGAACGCGGCCCTCGAGATGGCCGATAAACTCGTCGGTACTGTCGGTGGTGCCACGTGACTGGCGGATCAGGCCGCTGATGAGGCTCAGGATGTTGCGGACGCGATGGTTCAGCTCAGCGATCAGCAGTTCCTGCCGCTCGTTGGCCTGCTGGCGCACGGCGTTGGCCTCGTCGGTCAGCCGCAGCACGACTTCGATCAACGTTACCCGGATGGTTTCGGCGACGCGGCGCTCGGCCGGTGTGAACGGCTGCGAGTGATGGCGCACCAGTTCCGACCATGTCTCGAAGCTCTTGCGTGGCGTCAGCCGCGGGCCATTCGGGCCATATTCCACCGGCTTGTGCGGATCGCCTGCCCAGCGCACGGACCGCACGATCTCCTGGCGGAACAACACGACATAGTCACGTGGCGAGCGGGAGATCGGAATGGCGATCAGGCCGGCGACGATATCGCCGGAGACGATACCCGGCCAAGTCTCCACGATGCTGTCGGTCGAAAACACGCGACCGGCGGAATTGCGGTTCAGGATGCGGACAAGCTCGGTGAAATGCGCCAGCGACGGGGTGATGCCGTTGAGCGCCGAGCGACCGTTGATCCAGACGCCGATACCGTCGGCGGGGATGGCGTCGCCCAACGCGTCGATCAGCCAGGAGGGATCGTCGAGCAGGCTGGCATTGTCGGCAACCGAGGTGAGCAGGCGGTCGGCGATCTGGCGGGCCTTGGTTTCGAATTCCAGCGCCAGGCGTCGCTCGCGGCTTTCGAGGCGCGAGGCAAACATCTGGCCGAACAGCTCGGATGTGGTGCGCCGCTCGAAGGAGGGCAGGCGTGGCGAATAGTGGTGGCAGGCAAACAGGCCCCAGAGCTTGCCCTCGACGACGATCGAGATCGAAAGCGAGGCGCCGACGCCCATGTTCTTCAGGTATTCGATATGGATCGGCGAGACCGATCGCAGGATCGACATGGACAGGTCGAGAGAGCGGCCGTGCGCATCGATTTCGGGCTCCAGTGCGACATTCACCGCGTCGATATCGGCAATGATGCGGAAGAGGTTGCGAGTGTAGAGCGCGCGCGCCTGAACGGGAATATCGGAGGCCGGATAGTGCAGGCCGAGGAACGAGCCGATGCCGGCGCGGGCCGCTTCCGCCACCACTTCGCCGGCGCCGCTTTCGTCGAACCGATAGACCATGACGCGATCGAATCCGGTGAGCGCGCGGGCCTGGCGGGCGCCTTCGCGGAAGAAGGCTTCCATCGTCTCTGCTTGATCGAGCCGCGCCATCATGCTGCGGATCGAGACCGGTGAGCCGCCCTGGGCACCTTCCTGCGATGGTTCGGCCTCGATCACCACCTGGTCGTCGCTCATGTGGACGGCGATGTCGAAAAGCGGGCCGTCGTCGGCCAGTTCGACGCCGAACAGGCGCTCGACGACATCGGGGCCGCGCATCACGCTCAGGCGGTTGCGCAGCGTGTGCATCGTCTTGCCGCCGATGATCCGCGACACCGGTTGGCCGATGATCTCGCTGTGCGATACGCCGACGAACTGCTCGAGATTGACTGATGCGCGTGCCACAAGCCAATCAGACGAGACGACGATCAGGAAGCCGAAGGGCTGGATGGCGCCGAGGCGATGGATGGGTTCGCGGCCGCAGTTGGTCAGGTCGACCTTGCCGAAATCCTCGCTCATGGTTGGCCGCGCTCCCGGTCGGATCGGGTGGCGATGTCGGAGAGGGCTGCGCATCTGGTGCCGCGTCGAGGGAGGCCGTCTGTCGCTGCGTGGCAACCGGTGATCTGGGCGCGAGGCGCACTGCGAAGGGGCATGCTGTGGAATTCCAGTTCTCGGTTACGACGCTGGGCGGCGAATATTTGCGAATAGCCTAATGAGCAGGATTGAAAATATGCGTCAAGGCGTCCGTTTTTCCACCCGCAACGACCGGGAAATTTCATCGCATCAATGACTTCGCCTGTTTCCGCGCGTCCCGGTGCCTGATTTCGTACTGCCGACGAATGCGTTGGCGTACCATCGATCGCCGGCTCGGGTCGTCGCACAGGGACGGCCACGCCAGCGCGGTGGCTTCGAACTCGCCGGTTTGCGGAACCAGCAGGTCGGTCTCGTCAAGCTGTCCGTGGATGCAGCCGCGGTCGTAGGCGATGATCGCGTTGCCAGCCGCCTTGGCTTCGAACAGGACGATCGGCTGAGCCTCGTCGGCATAGGTGGTGGGAAAGACGAAGACGTCGATATCGTCGTAGAACCGTGCCTTGGCCTCGCCCTCGACAGGGCCCCGATACTCCAGCGTGCCGGTGAATTCCGTGACGGCGGCGTCGATTGCGGCACGATCGCCGGTATCGGCTGCGGGACCGGCGAGGATGGCACGGATCGACAATCCTTCCCGACGCGCCTGGCGGAGCAGGGCGAGAAAGATGTGCAGCCCTTTGTCGGCGTTCAGGTTGCTCAGCAGGCCGATGGTCAACGGCCGGGGCCCTGCCTCCACTTCAGGTCGAGCTCGCGGCGCCACGAAGGCGGCGTTGGAGACGATCTTGCTGCGGATCCGCTTGGCGTAGGTGTCGGTGAAGCGTTCGCGCATCGCCTCGCCGAGAAACACATGGGTAAGGCGCGGCCCGGCCAGCGTCAGGATCAGGCGCATGGCCAGCATTTCATTGTCGATATAGCGGAAGCTGTGGTGGTGCAGGTAGGTGGGGTAGGAGAGCAACCGGGCGGTCACGACCAGAAGCAGCGTGTAGATCTGGCCGAGACCGCCGTCGCAGGCAATGTAGCCGCGTTTTCCCGGGCTGCGACACTGGCGAAACAGAGTGTTGCAGGCGGCCAGCACTCGTGCCAGCTTCGCCGGATGACGCCACGGACGCGCGGTTGGTGGTGACGGGGAAAGGTTCGCCACCACAACCGTATTGTCTTCCACCAGCAGATCGATCATCGCGGACGTGGCGAGCGACAGCCCATGCAGCGGCGGCGGCAGCGGACCGATGGCAACGATATGCTCTGTCATGCGGGGGCCACCTTGTTGCGCGCCGGATGACTATGCGCGCCGGGCCGGAAAAGACAATCTCCTCCTTTGATCTGTCGCTTTGTCCAGTGCGAATCAGGCGGCGTCGATCGCTTCTTCGCGTTCGAAAGCGAAGCCCTCGTCGGCCCATCCGGTCATGCCACCGATCATCACCTTGACCTGAAGTCCCAGCCTTGCCAGCCGCAACGCCGCCTTGTCGGTGCCATTGCAATGCGGACCGGCGCAGTAGACCACGAAGAGCGTGTCGTCGGGCCAGTGCGACATGCGGTGCGCGGTCATCTTGCCATGCGGTAGGTTGACCGCGCCGGGAAGGTGCGATTGCGCGAACAGGGTCGGCGAGCGGACGTCGAGGAGGACGAAGTCGAGCCTGCCGGCCGCGATAGAGGCGTGGACGTCCCAGCAGTCGGTTTCGAAAGCGAGTTTGCGAGCGTAGTAGGCGGCAGTGGCCTCGGGAGCGGAGGTGGGCACTTCAGCAACGTGGCTTCTGGCGGGTGTAGGTGCAGGCGTGGTTGAACTTTCGGAAGTCGGACTGGTCATCGACATATCCTTTTCAGCGATGGAATTGCCCGACAGCATGGAGGATGCTAGGTCTGTTGGAAATTGGCCATAATGACGATTGGCGTAAAGATCATGCCAAATGCTGTTTCGCTGACCGGTCCGAAGGTTGCTGTGCTTGTCTATGACGGGCTGTGCACCTTCGAGTTTGGCATTGCTTACGAGGTGTTCGGCTTGCCGCGGCCGGAGATGGGCGCGGCTTGGTATCGGTTCCACGCCTGCGCCATCGAGCCCGGGCCGCTGATGGCGGCGGGCGGGCTGAGCGTTACGGCCGATGGCGGGCTCGAGGATCTTGCTGATGCCGACCTGATCGTTGTTCCCGGCTGGCAGAGGATCGATGCGCCCGTGCCGGAGGGACTGGTGGATGCGTTGCGGGCGGCGCATGCGCGCGGGGCTCGGGTGATGTCGCTGTGTTCGGGCGTCGCGGTGCTGGCAGCGGCGGGACTGCTCGACGGACGGCGGGCGACGACACACTGGCGCTACGCCGCGTCAATTGCAGCGCGCTATCCCGGCATCACCGTCGATGCCGACGTGCTCTACATGGACGAGGGTAGGATATTGACGGCCGCCGGTAGCGCCGCGGGTATCGATCTCTGCCTGCATGTGGTGCGTGGCGACTTCGGGACAGAGGCGGCCAATAGCGTGGCGCGCCGTCTGGTAGTGCCGCCGCATCGCGAGGGTGGGCAGGCGCAATTCATCCACGCGCCGGTGCCGGAGGCGCGCGAGGGCGTTCGGCTCGGTCCGCTCCTTGACTGGATGCGGGCGCGACTCGACGAGGAGCAATCGATCAGCATGCTCGCCAAAAGGGTCGGCATGAGCCAGCGGACGTTCCAGAGACGCTTCGAGACGACGACCGGCTCGAGCGTTGGCGAATGGCTGCTGGTGGAGCGGTTGCGCCATGCGCGGCAACTGCTGGAAACGAAAGGGGATGCATCGCTCGACGACATCGCCATCGCCAGCGGCTTCGGTACCCCGGCGACGATGCGTCATCATTTCCGCCGGCGTTTGGGCACCACTCCGGGCGCCTATCGCAAGACGTTCGGCGAGTGAATCGCTTGGCTGCAACCGCGGCGAACTCGGACGCAATTTTGGCGAGAAAGTTGGCGTGTTTCTGTTCCGAGCATGCACGAGAAGTATCGATCGACAGATTGGCAGTCTTTCGAAGCAACGCGATCCCGGTTTCCTGTCGACCCACAACTGTTGGTGCAGATCGGAATGCCGCACACGCGAATTGATACTGATGCATCCCGATATACTGTTAAATTTGCCACAAATCGAATCAATCCCGGGATGCTCGTCAATACATATGCTTTATTATGCACATTTTATTTTACCTAAATAACAAGTAGTGCTATGGAGGCCGAAACAGATAAAAATCCTAAATGGGAGACACCCTTCAGCTTACCTGCAGCATGATGATGTCAGGATTGAAGGCAATGAAGACTACATCTACAGATGGAAGATTGAGGGATCATAAGATACTCTCAGCATCCCGTTTTATAGGTTACGCTTTCGCGTTTATGCTTATCTTTATCATCGCGATGGCGATGATACCGAACCAGTTCTTCATTGTTTCAACGCGGGCAGTGATCAATGCCCCCGTTCAGATGATCGCGTCGCCTATCTATGGCAGGGTGGACAAGATTTCCTTACAGGTGGGTCAGGTCGTCAACCTTGGCGATGTGATGGCGACTGTTTCGAACCCCAATCAGGATCAGACTTCGCTGACGGGGCTTCGGCTGGAGAAGCTCGACCTGACGGAGAAGCTCAACAACACCACCAGCGTGGTTGCAGAGCGTACCGAGCAATACAACAAGGTCAAAGCCCAGATCGACAGCGTCAAAGCCGGGGTTCTCAGCGAGCTTTCGGCGGTGATCGACAATTCGCAATTCAACGTGCAGAACTATCAAGCCCGTCTCAACGAGCAGGACGCCCTGTTGCAGAGACAGCAGACGTTGCTGAAGAAGGGCATGGTGTCGTCAACGAGCCTGGAGCCGCAGCGCCAGAAGCGCAATGCGGCGCAAGCCGAGTTGGATTCGGCAAAAGGCGAGCTTCGTCGCAACGAGATCGTGCAATCGCTGGTCGGCCGAGATATCTACACAGGTGGAACAGTTGCGGCCAATCTCCTGACGCTTGAGATGCAGCGCACCAAGCTTGCCGGCGATATCGCCGAAGACAATATCGAAATTAACCAGATGACGGAACGCAAGAAGCAGGTCGAAAACCTGATCGCGCGTGAAGAGGGTCGGCTTGGCAAGACAGGTGCGGCCGAGGTGACGGCGGAGCGGCATGGGCAGATCGTCAGCGTCGATGCGTCCTTCGGTGACTTCGTCATGCAGGGGCAGCCGGTAGCAAAATCGCTTGATTGCACCGAGGCATTCGCGGCTGCTGTCTATCGAAGCCGTGATGTCACCGCGCTGGAAATCGGCATGCCAGCAACGGTCAATTTCCGCAGCCTTGGCGTCAAGCGCAGCGGGCATATCTACAAGATCGTCAGATACTTCAATTCCGGGCCGGAGAACCGCTATTTCGCCAAGTTCCCGGAAGCCGAGGGACATGAAGTCTATGTGCTCGTCAAGGTGGACGAACAGACCGCCGATGACGGCAGCGTGGCAAAGCAGAACAACGACAAGTTCTTCGGATGCCACGTCGGCGAGGATGTGATCGTGTCGCTTGGCGAGACAATCACGTCGCGTATCGCACGCTACTCGATGGCGGCGCTCGCCGGTTTGCGCGCACCCGTCAGCATTGTCTCCGCATCGACATCTCTCGACAAGGGCACAGCGCCGCGCCTGCCGGCCGCCGCGACCGCCACACCCTGACGACCAAACCTCGACCTGTTGTCCGTAATCGCGAGGGGCTGAAATGATGCGCATGAGATGTCTGACGTTTGATGCCGCGTGCCCATTGCGCATGCTGCTTGCCACGGTTCTGCTGTGCCTCGCCATCGGCGCGCCTGTCATGGCCGACGATGTTGGGCAAAAGAAACTCGCGTGCTCGCTGTGCGATGGGCTTGCGGCCGAGATGACGGGGGAGCCAGAGCAACCTTTCGTTTTCCGAAGCTTCGAGCCGGCAAACGGTGGCTCGGCGCTGCACCCAGCGCTGGAGAACACCGGCTTTACCTACGATAATGCGCTGGCGATGATGGCGCTTTACGGTTGCCAGAGAAAGGCGGAGGCCCGCCGCGTGGCCGATGCGCTGGTGGTCGCACTGGAAACGGACCGGCATTATCACGATGGCCGCCTGCGCAATGCCTATCGCTCCGGTCCGGTTATCCCCGGCAAGGAGGGGATGCTGCTTCCGGGGTATTGGAGTACGGCCAGCAATTCGTGGATCGAGGATGGCTATCAGGTCGGCACGGCGACGGGCAGCACTGCCTGGGGTGCACTCGCCTTGCTGACGGCTTACGAGCAGACCGACCAGCAGGCCTATCTCGATGCCGCGCGCAAGATCATGGACTGGATCCACCGCAGCACCGCCGACCCGAAGAATGTTGGCTATCTCGGCGGCTTTTTCGGCCATGAGCCGACGCCGGAGCGGATGACGTGGAAGTCGACCGAGCATAATCTCGACGTCTATGCCGCGGACAGCTGGCTTGCCCAGATAGACGCTGGCGGTGACTGGGCGCATCAGGGCGACAGCGCATTCCAGTTTCTGAAGGCGATGTGGAACGATGCCGAAGGGCGTTTCTATATCGGCAGTGCGCCCGACAGCAACGCCCCGAATGTGGCGATGTCCGGTCTCGATGCCGAACTCTGGCCGCTGATCGCGGTGCCGGATTTCAAGTCGAAGGCCGATCGGGTGATGGAGTGGACCGACCTCAACCATGGCGTCCAGGGCGGATATGACTTCAACAGCGACCGAGACGGCGTCTGGCTCGAAGGGACCGCGCAGGCGGCACTTGTGCTGAGCCTGACGGGCCATCCTGACAAGGTCGAACCTCTGTTCACGACTATTGCCGCGCAGATGGCACCAAGCGGACTGGTCTACGCGACTGAAAACGAGCAGCTGACCACCGGGTTGCAGGTGGGGCCGAACTCCGCGCCCGGCGACTTCAAATATTACCGCCTGCCGCATATCGGCGCGACCGGCTGGGCCGTTCTCGCCGCTCTCAAGATCAATCCCTTCGTCGGCCGCAAAGGCCAGTCGTCGACCAGCGAGGATCGTCCATGTCCCCCGAAGTAATCACCTTGTCGGACTCGATCATCTTCTCGATGCTGGCGATCGCATTGATCCTCGGATGCGCATGGCTGCTCGACAGCAACCGGGGCAAGGATCGCGTCATCTTCGGCACCATTCTGGTCGTGATGCTCATCAATTACCTCTACTTCCGCATCACCGCGACGTTGCCGGACTTCGAGTGGAGCGCCTACGCGGTCTGGCCACGGATCTATCTCGGCTTCGAGGTCGTCGTGATCTTCTACACGGTCCTGTCGATTGTTTTCTTTTTCCGCCGCACCGACCACAGTGCTGCCGCCGACGAGAGCGAGGCGCTGATCGCCAGCCACTCCCGGCACCCGGCCGTCGACGTGTTCATCTGCACCTACAATGAAGAACTCTCTATCCTGGAGCGAACCATTCTGGCCGCAAAGGCGATCGATTACAGCAACTTCACGGTCTGGATTCTCGACGACGGTCGCCGTGACTGGCTGGCGGAGTATTGCGACGAAATCGGCGTGCGGTATCTCCGCCGCAATGACAACGCAGGCGCCAAGGGCGGCAATATCAACAATGCGATCCGGCGTTCGGCCGAAGATACCAATGCCCCTTTTATTCTGATTCTGGACGCCGATTTCGCGCCGCAGCGGGGTATTCTCAAGCGCACGGTGGGCCAGTTCGTCGATCGCGAGATCGGTCTCATCCAGACGCCGCAGTTCTACTACAATGCCGATCCGGTCCAGCATAACCTGCTGGCGTCAAAGGCCTGGGTCGACGACCAGCGGATATTCTTCGACGTCATGCAGCCGTCCAAGGATGGATGGGGCGCTGCCTTTTGCGTCGGTACATCCTGTATCGTTCGGCGCGACGCGTTGGATATGATCGGCGGCATGCCTCAGGAAACGGTGACCGAGGATATTCATCTCACTTACCGGCTGATGCAGAAGGGGCTGAAGACGCGCTGGCTGAACGAACGCCTGAGCGTCGGTCTGTCGGCCGAAAGCCTTTCGGGATACATCACCCAGCGATGCCGCTGGTGCCTCGGGACGATTCAGGTGGCGCTGCTGAAGGATGGTCCGTTCTTTGGCCGCGGCTACAGCTTCATGCAGCGGCTGCATTATTTCCACGGCTTGCTGTTCTGGTTTTGCCGCCCCTTCATCCTGTTGCTGATGGCCGCGCCCTTGCTGTTCTATTTCCTCGGCCTGCCTGCCATCCTGATGGAGCCGGAGGCTTTTTTCCTCTACGCTCTGCCGATGGTCGCGGGCATGTGGGCATTCCATTCCTGGGTGTCTGGACGCCGCAGCCTGCCGCTCTTCACCGAGGTGTCGCAGATGGTCTCGGCGATCCCGATCACCATCGCTCTCGTGCACGCACTGTTTCATCCCTTCGGTCGTCCGTTCAAAGTCACGGCCAAGGGCGAGGATCGTGGGCGGGTGGAGGTGCTCTATCCAATTGCAGCAACGTTCTTCGGCATCATCGTGCTGACATTCATCGGCATGCTGAACGGACCACTGATGGGTACCTATAACGACCTCGACGGCTTCAGCGTCGGCTGGGGAATGGTGGTGATGATCTACGCCTTCGTCTCGATGCTTGTCTGCATCGAACTCCCGCGCCAACCGCTGGACAAGCTCGAACTGGTTTTGGATCGCAAGTCACAGGCTGCCGGCGGCGGCAAGTCCTCGCCTTGCATGTTGAACACGATCTCCGTCGATACGGCGAAGATCACGATGCAGGACAACGCTGCGCTCGGACAGATACGCCTTGGCGATATCCTGATCATCGCGCCGTTCGATGATTTCGACGTCGCCGGGCAGGTGCTCAGCATGGACCGGGCCAATGCGGGCGTGTCTCTGTCCATCGTCGCCGTCAGAGACCGTCGCGATGACTATGAAATCAGGAAAGGGCCGGAAGAGGTCCGCCGCAAGATGATCCAGCGGATGTTCAGCGAAATGCCGGAGGTCATGCCGGCGCGCGCCTATCCGCTTCTCGCTGTGCAGGGCCTGTGGCAACGCATGTTCGGCCGGCCCGCAATTCTCATGGGCGCTGTCGAGCCGTTGACGCTTAACGCCCGACAAACGCCGCAGAAATTCTACCGACCACGGTTCTTCACGCCGAAGGTGCCGCTGTTGCAGATAGGCGGCGGAACGGCTGCGCCGCCGCTGGCGGAATAGACATCAAGCGCATGGCATGCGGATGAAAATACCAACTGTCCCCGTCATGCATTGCTGGCGGGGACAGTTGTCGTTGTGGTGGCCGGTTACTCGGCCGCCTGTCGCGCCATCGGGTTGTTCGGATGCGTCGTCCAGTTGGCGTAGTTCGGGTCGACCACCTTGCCGGTGCGTTCGTCCAGCGCACCAGCGGGAAGCTGCTCCATGGTGATGCAGTTCTCGACCGGGCAGACGTTGACGCAGAGATTGCAGCCGACGCATTCGTCTTCCATCACCTCGAAATGCCTGACGCCATCGACGAACTGCGTGATCGCCTGGTGCGAGGTGTCCTCGCAAGCGATGTGGCAGCGGCCGCACTTTATGCAGGCGTCCTGATCTATCTTCGCCTTGGCGATATAGTTGAGGTTGAGATACTGCCAGTCGGAGACATTCGGCACGGCGCGGCCGGTGATGTCGTCGAGGTTGCGGTGGCCCTTGGCATCCATCCAGTCGGAGAGGCCCGTGATCATCTCCTGCACGATCTTGAAGCCGTAGGTCATGGCGGCCGTGCAGACCTGCACGTTGCCGGCGCCGAGTACCAGGAACTCGGCTGCGTCGCGCCAGGTGGTGATGCCGCCGATGCCGGAGATCGGCAGGCCATAGGTCTCGGGATCGCGGGCGATCTCGGCCACCATGTTGAGCGCGATCGGCTTGACCGCCGGACCGCAATAGCCGCCATGGCTGCCGCGTCCGTCGATCGAGGGTTCGGGCGCGAAAGTGTCGAGAT